>Ga0314774_1000806_pt1 | contig 22382 bp, 16 predicted proteins | sample MetaGCBIA2018_FD_204515 | JGI IMG/M metagenome (GOLD analysis project Ga0314774, IMG submission 204515) | Cryopeg brine microbial communities from Beaufort Sea near Barrow, Alaska, United States - CBIA 2018 | ecosystem: Environmental > Aquatic > Marine > Coastal | place: USA: Alaska | collected...
TTTTTGTATTACCTACCAAAAAAAAGGCTGTTTTCACCTTTTGGTTAACAACCTCTTCAATAGAGTAGCATTTTAATCCCAATACTTCTTCATAGTATTTAATTGATTCTTCTAAGTTGTTTACAGCGATGCCAACATGTTCAATATGAGAGATGTTCATAAATTATTTATTATTACGTGTTATTATTTAATTAATCCCAAAATAGAGTGTTAATTATTGAATTTTTATAAATATTAGTAAAATTAGAGCATACTTGTACTTAAAAAGATGATAGATGTCATAAAACAGGTTAAACTACTAAAACGTTTTAGTAAATTAGGAGGTCAATTAGAGTAATTTATTTTTACGATTTTAGGCCTTTTGTGTAAAATGAAGAGCCAATGAAGAAATTTTTATTTTCTTTTTAAGAATGAATTTATAACTGCGAAAAAATGACAAAAAAAAGCCCCGAAATTAATTTCGGGGCTTTTTTAATATTTTAGCGTTTATAACGCATCATATTTGAGCTGCAAATTTTTCAGCATGCTGTCTGATATTTTCTCCAAATCAAACTTGTGTTGCCAGCCCCAGTCTTTTCGGGCTTCGGAATCGTCAATACTGCTTGGCCAGCTGTCTGCAATGCTTTGCCTGAAATCTGAATGGTAAGAAATATCAAACTCGGGAATAAATTTTTTGATTTCCTCGGCAATTTCTTTGGGAGTAAAACTGATGGCCGCCAAATTGTAGGAGGATCTGATTTTTATGCTTTCGGCAGGTGCCTCCATGATTTTCAGGGTAGCGTCAATCGCATCTTCCATATACATCATGGGTAATTTGGTGTCTTTATTTAAAAACGAATCATAATTGTGGTCCAGCAGGGCTTTATGGTAAATTTCGATGGCATAATCGGTTGTTCCGCCGCCCGGACTCGTTTTCCAGCTTATAATTCCCGGATAACGCATGCTTCTGACATCTACGCCGTATTTATTAAAGTAATATTCACACCAGCGCTCTCCTGCAAGTTTACTTATTCCGTAAACCGTGGCCGGTTCCATCACTGTTTTTTGAGGCGTATCTTCCTTTGGCGTTGTTGGTCCGAATACGGCTATTGAACTGGGCCAAAATATTTTTTTAATTTTTCCTTCTTTTGCTAAATTAAGGATATTCAATAAGGAATTCATATTGAGTTCCCAGGCTTTTGCCGGAAATTTCTCACCGGTTGCCGAGAGCATCGCAGCCATCAAATACACTTCATGAATCGCATACTTGTCAATGATGGCAGAAATCTGGTTGTAATCCAGTGCATTTATAAATTCAAAAGGGCCTGACTGCATTAATTCATCGCTTCCTTCAGTGATGTCTGATGCAATTATGGCGTTTTTTCCATAATTTTTGCGTAGTTTTAGCGTCAGTTCAGTACCAATCTGACCACATGCACCTATAATTAATATGCTTTTATTCATATAGTTGATATCCTTTTTATTACGGTTGTAAATATACTGAAAATTAAAATTTCTGTATATTTCTAATCGTTTTTTATCAAATTATTAATTTTATTATAAAATAGTGTAATAATTAGTATTTTTGGCGTTAATAAGTTTTGTAATGAAGTATATATACCCTTGTTTATTAATCATTTTATTTTTAAATTTTTCTTGCAATAGAAATAAAGAGACGGCAGAAGTTTCCGAAAAAACTGATTCTTTGAAATTTGATGCGAATCGAATAGAAAACAGGATTGGAGAAACATTAAGCCCTGACGCAAAAGCGGCTTTGGATAATTGGAAAGAATATGAGAATGTTGACGAATTGCTATTAAAATATTATAGCATTACAACTTTGGAAGCGCTTTCGGATGCAAAGGAACTTTCAGAATTGGTTAAATTGATGAAAGATTCTATACGGGTTGAAAAAATAAAAAAACTGAATATCATCGCAAGAATCAATGTATTGCACAATGAAACGTTGCGATTGGCCGATATGGCCACAATTCCTTCAATTTCAAAAGAAGAAGTGAAAGAGGAGGTCAGTAATATAGTGTCGATCTATTCAGCAATCAATTCAAAAATAAACACCATTTATCAGGCTGAAAGCCTTCAAAATGCATTAGAGGTTGATACGGAAACTCCTGTTGAAATTCAAGAAACCACCACGCCGCCACCTTATAGAAATATGGAGCGAACCAGACTTTTAAATAAAAATAGGCAATGATAAAAAACATATATATACTTATTTTCCTGGTTGTGTTTACAGCCTGTGACAATAAACATAAACAACCTGAAAGAAAAAACATAACGGAAAAATCTCAAAAAGAGGCCGTAAATACGATGTTGGATGCCTGGCATAAAAGTGCATCTGAATCAAAGTACGATTCGTATTTTAAAGCCATGGCCGGCAGCAGTATTTTTATTGGAACCGATGCTTCAGAAAATTGGAACAATAAAGATTTTAAAACGTTTAGCAAACCGTTTTTTGATCGCGGTAAAGCCTGGGATTTTAAGCCATTGACACGAAATGTTTATATTTCTGCTGATGGGAATATTGCCTGGTTTGATGAACTTTTAGATACTTGGATGGGAATTTGCAGAGGTTCGGGAGTTTTAAGTAAAACTGAAAATACCTGGAAAATTGAACAGTATGTGCTTTCTGTAACCATACCAAACACCCATATCACTGACGTAATTGCGATAAAAAAAGAAAAAGATTCTTTATTTTTAAGCAGAGTGAAAAAGTAATCATTAAATTAAACCGTTTACAACATCATAAATGAGTTCTGATTCATAGCCTTTTGAACTTAAATAAGTTAAAAGTTTGCTTCTTTTTTTGAAGGTATTGGGCTCTTTAATTACGGCCAATTTTTTTTCGGCAACTTTTTGAATGGTTTTTAAATAATCATCATCATCAATTTCTTTTAAGGCAGTTTTAATGTTATAAGGCGAAATATTCCTGAATTTCAACTCATTTACAATGCGAATTTTGCCCCAGTTTTTTATGGAGAACTTGCCGCTGGCAAAAGCTTTTGAAAAGCGCTCTTCATTTAAAAAATTATGTTGCAGCAAATGAAGTGTAATTTTATCTCTGGCTTCAGGAATCATATGCAAATTGTACAGTTTTTGGGCAACTTCCTTATGGCAGCGTTCTTGGTAAGCGCAAAAGTTCTCCATCAATTTGGTGGCTTCAGCTACGGTATAGGTTTTTTCATTTTTCATTCAATACAAATTAAATAAAAAAAGCGACTCTTTTTGGAATCGCTTTTAATTAAATTATTGATTTCTGTTGAGTTTAAACTTTAGGTTGTTTAGCAGTGAGTACATCACCGGAACAATGATCAACGTTAAGAATGTGGCAAAGGTCAATCCAAAAATAATGGTCCAAGACATGGGTCCCCAAAACGCAACGTTTTCACCGCCAATATAAAATTGTGGGTCAAACTCTGTAAACAAGGTCATAAAGTTGATGTTTATTCCTATGGCCAATGGCAACAATCCTAAAATGGTTGTGATTGCCGTTAACAATACAGGTCTTAAACGCGTTTTACCGCCTTCAACAATACTTTCATAAATAATTTCTTTGTTTAAAGTGCCTGGCTCCAATCCCAATTCCAATCTTTTGCGAACCATCACCAGGTTGGTGTAATCAATAAGCACAATGGCATTATTTACAACAATACCAGCCAAGGAGATAATCCCAATCATAGTCATCATAATCACAAATTCCATCCTAAAGACAATTAACCCGAGCAATACGCCAATTAAACTTAAAACCACTGCCAATGAAATAATAATTGGGGTTGAGGTTGAATTAAATTGAGCCACCAAGATCAAGAAAATTGAAAATACCGCAATTAATAAAGCCTTGCTTAAAAACGCCATTTCTTCAGCTTGTTTTTCTTGTTCACCAGTGAAAGAAACACTTATGTTTTTAGGTAAATCATATTTTTTTAATACTTCTTTAATTTGGTCATTTATTTCGGTGGCATTATAACCTTCCAAAACATTTGATGCAATGGTAATTACCCTGTCTAAGTCTTTTCGTTTAACTGCGCTAAATGTTGAAGATGTTTCGGCGTGGGCAATTGACGAGATTGGCACCTGTATAATTTTACCGTTGCTCGGATTTCTAAAGGTGATTTTTTGATTGATTAAAGCCTGCTTATCATAGCGATACTTATCCATTAAACGCATATTTATTGGATAATCGTCTTCGCCATCTTTGAAAGTGGAGATTTCTTTTCCGAACAACGAAGTTCTGATCGCATCTCCTATTTGTCCGGTTGAAATATTTAAACGACGTGCTTTTTGACGGTCGATGATAATAGGCAATTCGGGTTTTCCCTGTTCAACATCCAGTTTTAATTCTTCAATGCCTGAAATATTTTTACTTTTGATAAATTGTTTGATTTCTTCAGCAGTAACCAATAATTTTTCATAATCATCTCCGGCAACTTCAATATTAACTGGTGCGCCGGCTGGCGGGCCATCAGAAGGTCTGTCAACAATGATATCTACTCCCGGAATGTCCTTCAATAAAGCTCTGATTTCAATTAAAACATCTTCAGTATCTATGTCTCCGCGTTCAATAAATTTAACAAAATCTACAGTGATACGTGCTTTATTTGGTGTTGTTCCGCCATCTTGACCGCGATTTGGGTCGCTTGTGCCTTCCCCAACTTGTCCAATTACAGAAGTAATTAAATCATTTTTCCCATTTACCTCATATTTTTTTAAATAATTCTGAATTTTATTTTCAACGTTCATGGAAAGATTGTTGGTAACTTCAATATCGGTTCCGATAGGGAATTCCAGGTAAACATACACTTGTTTTGGCGGCGTTTCAGGAAAGAAAAGTACTTTTGGAGGAAATACTTTAAAAAGCATAACAGAAAAAATCAAGAGTCCAAATGTTCCTAAAAAGAATATCCTTGGTCTTTTTCCTTTCAAAGCATATTGCAAAGTGCGTTCATAATAACTTTCCAGTCTTGGCAAAAATTCAGTTTGAAACCATGCTGTGGCAGGGGTTAAAAATTTTGTGTTTATGACACGAAGTAATCCTGCCAATGCAAGTAATAAACCGGCAGCATTCAGTCCTTTTATTCCTAAAATCAATCCGGCAATAATAAAAATGACCCCAAGAAAAAACAAAGCGGAACTAAAAATCACTATTTTTTTAAAATTGACTTCATCTTCCTTAATTTTCATATAAACGGAAGTCAATACAGGGTTTATAACCAAGGCTACGAATAACGATGAAGTTAATACAATGATTAACGTAATTGGTAAATAGCGCATAAATTCGCCCATGATTCCCGGCCAAAAAGCCAATGGCAAAAAGGCTGCCAGCGTTGTTGCTGTTGAAGTAATAATTGGCATGGCAACTTCACCAACACCATGTTTTGCGGCATCAATTTTCGAATAGCCTTCATCTAATAAACGATAGATATTTTCGACCACAACAATCCCGTTATCCACCAACATTCCCAGGGCAATGACCAAAGAAAATAACACCATGGTATTTAAGGTGACTCCCAAAGCATTTAATACGATGAAGGACATAAACATGGACAAAGGAATGGCGATCCCTACAAAAAGGGCATTTCTAATTCCAAGGAAGAAAAGCAGCACCACCACCACCAAAATAATTCCCAGAATAATGCTGTTTTCCAAATCGGCCACCATGGTTTTGGTGTCGCTGGTTTGGTCATTGGTTTTTGAAATGTGTAAATTGGAGGGGAAGTAATTTTCTTTGGCTTTCGCAATAATTTCATCAATTTGCGTGGAAGCATTGATTAAATTTTCACCGCCACGTTTGGTAACGTCCAGCATTACCACAGGTTGTGAAAATTCACGGGCGTAGCTTTGTTTTTCCTGTTCTTTAAAGGTTACGGTTGCAATATCGCGCAAGTAAACAATTTCATCGTTTTCCTGTTTTATAATAATGTCAGCGATTTCATCAGCCGATTTAAATTCTCCTATAATTCGAACATTTCTGCGCAAACCATTTTCCAGTAAATCGCCGCCGGAAATCGTCATGTTTTCATTTTGAATGGCCTGGGCAATATCACTAAAGCTGATTTTGGAAATTTCCATTTTGTATAAATCAACGCTGATCTCCATTTCCTTATCCTGAATACCGCGGATATCAACTTTAGAAATTTCTGGAACTTTTTCAATTTCATCTTCTAAATATTCACCATATTCTTTAAGCTCATCCATAGAAAAATCGCCCGATAAATTAATGTTCATAATAGGCATCAATTCAGCGAAATTTAATTCTTTTACGTTGGGTTCTGCTGGTAAATCTTTAGGGAAATCTTTATCGGATTTTGCGACATCCACTTTATCTTTCACTTTTCGCAAAGCCTCGGTAGGCGTAACGCTAAAATCAAAAGTCACTTTTATGGATGAAAATCCTTCGATAGAGGTGGAGGTAATTTCATCAACGCCAGAAATGCCGTTTATTTCTTTTTCTAACGGACGCGTAATTAATTTTTCTATATCAATGGCAGAGTTTCCGGGATAGGCGGTGGATACGAATATTTCGGGCACAACAATTTCCGGGAAAGCTTCTCTTGGCATACTTTGATAAGAATAAATTCCCGCCAGAAAAATCATTCCTATAATCACAAACACGGTCATTTTATTGTTAATTGACCAGGTTGAAAGTTTGAATTCTTTTAATACTTTACTCATTTTTGATGCTTTTCTTGGTTTGTGGCAGAATTACTCTTTACTTATTTTAATTTGATCACCCGCTTTTACAAATCTTGCGCCTGCATTCACCAAAGTGTCAGTTTCCTTCAAACCTTCATTTACATATACTTCGTGGTTGTATTCATTAGCAACAGTAATTAAATTTTTAATCACCTTTTGCGTATTATTTACAGTAACAACTGTGAAAACATAATCTTTTCCATTTTGGTCCTGTTGCACCAAAGTGGCTGGAATGATGATTCCCTTTGTTTCAAAATCCACTATTTTAATGTCAGCCAATAAATTAGGCTTGATACTTTGATCTTTATTGTCAATGTTGATACTGATTTTAAAACTTCGGTTTGCCGGATTTATAAAATTGCCGACTTGAGATATTTTAGATTTTAGTTCCTTATTTATAGAGGAAAAATGCACGATTGCTTCTGTTCCCTCTTTAATAATTGGCAAATAGGTTTCCGTCACTTCGGCTTCCACATAAACGTTGTCTAGATTCAACAATCTTACAACTGGCATTAGCGGATTGGTAAGTTCCCCCAATCTTGGAGAAATTTCATCTACAATTCCGCTAAAAGGAGCCGTAATTCTCATTTTACTCAATTGTGTTTTTAAACTTGATAAGTTATTTTCTAAACTTTCTTTTTGTGCTTTTGCCTGAAGATATTGCATTTCCGACCCGATTTTTTGATTCCAAAGCCGTTCCTGACGTTCAAAAGTTGTTTTTGCCAGACTTAATTGGGTATTCAGTTCATTGATGCTGTTTTTGATGGATGAATCATCCAATTGAATTAAAAGTTGTCCAGTTTGCACTTTTTGTCCTTCTTTTACGAGAATTGCCGTTACAGTTCCTCCTAATTCCGGACTGATTTCAATATTTTTGTTGGCTTTTGCAACGCCTTGAATTTCAAGAAAATGTTTAAAAATATCGTTCTTAACAGGAAGAACCGTAACTGTCTGAAGGTTTTTATCAGTATCTAATTTTGAGATTTCTCCTTCCACAGATTTCAGCACAGTATTTAAACTGTCTATTTTAGTGACCAATAGTGTTTTTTGGGCATTTAATTCTTCCAGGGAAGATTTTTTCGCTTTATCTGAACACGATATGGCAAGTGTTGCAGCCATAATTAGGATGGTTATTTTTTTCATGGGTTTCATCATTTTCTAATTTTTGATTGGTGTGTTTAAGGCGTTGTCTAAAGTTGCTTTGTTGGCGATAACATTGAGCATTGCCTGCAAATAATTTTGTTGCATCGTGTACAATTGTCTTTGTGCCTCCAACAGATCAAAACTTGTTGAAATTCCTTCAAAAAACTTGATTTCTTGTTTATTTTCTATACGTTCGGCCAAAGCTAAATTTTGTTTGGAGGTTTCATATTCTTCAATGCTGAAATTGTAATTTGTTTTGGCGGACTCTAATAAAAGAAATAACTTTTGTTCTGTTTCGGTAAGGTTGGTTTTGGCTTTTTCAAGTTCAATTTTGGCTTGCTGTGTTCTTGAACTTCGCGCCAGACTGCTAAATATGGGAATCTCTAAACTAACGCCCAACAAAGAAGAATCGAACCATTTTTGGTCTTTTTTCATAAAATCAAAATTTTGGCCAAATCCGGCATAGCCAAAGTTTACATAACTTTTTAAAGTGGGCAATGCCTTGCTTTGTTCCAGTTTTACGAAAAGTTCGTTTGCTCTTTCCGTATTTTTTGCAATTTTAAAATCGATGTGGTTTTCAACAGTCAAATTGGAGGAAAGCAGTTCCAGATTGATATTTTCTTTGGCAAGATTTTCTAAAGTATCTGTTAATAGTACGGAAGCATTGATGTCAAGTCCCAAGGTAATGTTCAGCATTTTATAGGCAATCTTTTTTAGATTTTTCGTTTTAGAAAGCTGACTCTTAACGGAGGATAACGTAATTTTAAGTTGTTCAACATTTTCTTCTTCAATAAATCCATTTAGAAAAATCTGGTTGGTTTCTTCCAGGTTTTTTTCTAAGGTATTTATGTTTTTTTCTATAATTAAAATGCTTTCTTCACTTAACAGCACATTTCCGTAGGCGTTAATAACCGCTTCTCTAATACCAAGTTCTGTTTTTTCCTTCGCGTTTTCTGAAATTTTTAAATACGTTTTTGCCGATTGCAATCCCACCAAATAGGATCCGTCGAAAATGAGCTGATTTAAAGTTGCGGTGGCATTCATGCTGTGTTTTGTGCCAAATGAAATCTCTTCAAACTCACCGGGATTTCCGCCAAAAAATTCGGCAGGAAGCAAAGAAACCTGTTGCTTGATCCAGTTTTGATAATCTATTTTAGCGCTAACTTCTGGAAGCCCAATGGTGGTGGTTTCCCATTTTTTCTTTTTGGCAATGGCAACATCCCTGTCTGCATTTATGGATTCATAACTATTTTTTAAGGCGTAATCTATGGCTTGTTGCATGGATAATGTTATGTTTTCCTGCGCATTTATATGAAGACTAAAGAGTATTCCAACACCAATAATTAATATTTTTTTCATTATTAAATTTCGTTTTTTTTCAATTGTTCTTCCAGTATTTGCAATCCTTTTTCGGTCGCTATGGCTCTTGTATGATATTCAAGAACGCTTAATTCTAATATGCTGATGGTGTTTTTATTATAAGTATATAAACTTGAATCATGAATACTTAACATTAAGGAAAAGTAAAATTTTATGGCAAGCTCTTTATTGATGTCTTTTCTGTAAAGTCCTTCCTCTATGCCTTTTTCTATATTGCTGTTGATGCACTCTCTAAAAACGGAAAGTTCATTGGCAATAATTTTATGATAGGTTTTAGGGTAGTATTTTTCCAGTTGATACATAGGAGAGTCATCAGAATTTTTGAACATGTCTTTAAACATCTTTTTTATTTCAAAATTTTCCTGAATGGCATTGTATCCGACAGCACAAATATTTGAGATGGTTTTGTGCATTTCTTCATGAAAATAACAAACGGCTTCATCAACCAGTTCCACCTTATTTTTATAGTATTTATAAATTGTTTTTTTTGAAATGCCCAAACCATTGGCAATATCATCCATCGTAACACTTTTAAATCCGTATTTTGAAAATATTTCACCGGCCTTTTTTAAAATTGTTTCTTTCATAATAGATTCAACTTGTTTTAAATTGAGACGGCAAATGTACAAAAGGAAACTTTAAAAACAATAAAAGTTTCCAAAGTTTTTAGTTTTAGCAAAAAATAATTTTTATCATTTTTTTAATTAGCCTTGAATGATGTATTTTTACGGCAAATTTGTACCAAAATGGAGCGTGTTGAAACTTATAAGGAAAATTTTATCAGTTATTTAAATGAAAAAGTTGTCGTAAAAGAGCCTGCCAATTTATATGAGCCCATACATTACATTCTTCAAATAGGCGGAAAACGCCTGCGGCCAGTTTTAACTTTAATGACTTGCGACTTGTTTAACGGAAATTTAAAACAAGCTTATGATGCCGCGTTGGGTATAGAAATTTTTCACAATTTCACATTGGTTCATGATGATATTATGGACAGTGCGCCAATAAGACGGGGAAAGGAAACGGTTCATAAAAAATGGGATGTCAATACAGGAATTTTGTCGGGAGATGCCATGATGATTGTGGCTTACCAATGTTTTGAAAATTATGAGCCAATTGTTTTTAAAAAGTTGTTGAAATTATTCAGCAAAACGGCTTTAGAAGTATGTGAAGGGCAACAATTGGATATTGATTTTGAAACCAGAGATGATGTTACCATTGAAGCTTATTTGCAAATGATCACTTACAAAACTTCTGTACTGGTTGCAGCAGCTATGAAAATGGGCGCTATTATAGCGGAAGTTGATGCTATTGAAGGGGAACTTATTTATGATTTCGGATTAAATATTGGAATTGCCTTTCAATTGCAGGACGATTATTTAGATACTTTTGGTGATGAAGCGCAATTCGGAAAACAAATAGGAGGCGATATCTCCGAAAATAAAAAGACATTTTTGTATTTGAAAGCCATGGAGGTTTGCGAGATGAAGGATAAAGAAAAATTGAGGACTTTGTACAAATCAACTGCCAATAATGCGCATAAAATAAATGAAGTGACTCAAATTTTTAAAAAGAACAACATCTCCGAAATTACCATTCTGGAAATTGAAAGTTATACAAATAAGGCATTTGAAATTTTAGATAAATTATCGATTTCCGATGAAAAAAAGGCCATTCTTAAAAATTTCGGAAGCAGTTTAATGAAACGCACCATTTAATGTTACAAGCAAAAAATACGGAAGAATTATTAAACTCAATTGAGGCTGAAAATTTGTACGTGCACTTAATTGAGCAGCTAAACAAGGATTTTAAAATGGCCAATGTTACAGGAAGTTTTGATCTTAAAGCATCACCTGTTCAACTGAAAAAAGAATTATTCGCTATTTTGTTGAATTTAATCACCAAACAATATGATGATTATTTAAACCTATTGTACAGAATAGATGTACCTGAAAGCGAATTGGCCAAACTGATAAATAATAATTTAACTAACAGTATAGAGGAAATAACCTATTTGGTTTTAAAAAGAGAATACCAAAAAGTATGGTTTAAACATAATTTTGATAAAATTTAAATCATTTTATAACAGTGCAAAATCTAAAAGACAAAAGGTTATGTTAGATTTAATAATTTTTTAAAAATTATTCAAAATCATTGTGCATAAACGAAAATAGTGGTAATATTGCAAACCAGTTTTAGGTCCCATAGCTCAGCTGGTTAGAGCATCTGACTCATAATCAGAGGGTCCTTGGTTCGAGCCCAAGTGGGACCACTTTAAACCTCATAATCGATTGATTATGAGGTTTTTACATTTTAACACATTATTTTTGTGACGGTATTTGTGACGGTGGATACTTTATTTTTTTTATGATTGTCAAGGTTTTACTTTTTAAATATTACACTTGTCGCTTTTCTCATAAGATAGTTTCAACCAGCGCAACTTTCAGCTCGTTACCATTTCTAACAACATACAATATCACAAATCACATGGTGCTTTGAAAGAGTTGCTATTTAGTATTAATACAAACTTGCATTCTTCTTACTAATTTTTACCACATTAATTTGTACATTTAACCTTTAAAAAAATTGAGGTTACCAAATTTATAGAGATACTGCCATAACAGCTTTTGCAAACGTAGCTTGTTTGTCAGAAGCAGGAATAGAAATGCGCAAGAATAAATATAAACAAGGTTCTCACAACACTAAGTTATATTTATATAATACATGGCAAAAGCAGACATCGATTTTGAGAAGGAACTTTGGGATGCAGCAAACGAACTAAGAGGTGCTGTATCAGAAAACAACTATAAAAACTACATATTACCATTGGTGTTTTTGAAACACCTAAGTGAACGTTATGACATTGTTCACGAAGAATTGGAAGTTCTTCTTAAAGATTCAGCTTCCGACTATTACACCACAGATTCAGAAGAGATAAAATATGTGCTGGAAGACAAAGACGAATACCGTTCTCGCAATACCTTTGTCATTCCTAAAAAAGCATCTTGGCAATATTTTAAAGACAATGCAGAGCAAAATGACATCAAGGTTATTATTGACGATGCATTTGAAGTGATTCAAGACCTGCTAACCGATTACAACACACAGCTCAACAACTTGCTGCCACGTATTTTTGTTCGTAGCGAATTATCCGCAAAGCAAACTGGTGGTATCATTAACTTATTGTCACACCCAAAGTTCTCAGAAAAGGAGAACCCTGAAAGTGATATATTAGGACGTATTTACGAATACTATATCGGACGTTTTGCGATGGCAGAAGGTTCTGGTGCAGGGCAATTCTTTACACCGGGTAGTATTGTGAGATTGTTGGTAGAATTACTTGAACCCTATAAAGGAAGAATCTTCGACCCTGCTTGCGGTAGTGGAGGTATGTTTGTACAAAGTCTTAAGTTTATCAATGAGCATGGTGGTAACAAAAGCGATATTTCTATTTACGGACAAGAAATGACTGCACAAACCCTCCGTTTGTGTTTAATGAACCTGTTGTTACGCGATTTATCTTTCGATATCAAAATGGGTAACTCGTTGTTAGACGATAAATTTCCACAGTTAGAAGCCGACTATATCCTTGCCAATCCACCGTTTAATGTGAGTAACTGGCACCCGGAAGATTTACCCGAAAAAGATCCACGTTTATTTGGTCCTAAAGAAGAGTTTACTACCGATGGTAGTGCTAATTATATGTGGATGCAAACTTTTTGGAGCCACTTAAGTGATACAGGAACTGCCGGTATTGTGATGGCTAATGGAGCGATGACTTCCAACACCAAAGGAGAGAAAAATGTACGCCAGCATATGGTAGACAATAGTATGGTTGATGCCATAGTGCGTTTACCAGACAAGTTGTTTTTAACCACAGGGATTCCTGCCTGTTTGTTTATACTTAGTAAAAACAGAGATGGAAAAGACGGTACTCATCGAGAACGTAATAATGAAATACTGTTTATTGATGCCTCTAAAATGGGTACTATGGCAAGCCGCAGATTGCGCGTGTTTACTGATGATGATATCCATAAAATTGCTACAACCTACCACAAATGGAGAACTGTTGGTGATACGTATGAAGATATAGATGGTTTTAGCAAAGCAGCAACTATTGCTGACGTGCAAAAACAAGACTACAAGCTAACACCTGGTATTTATGTGGGTACGGAGGCTGAAGAAGATGATGGTATTCCATTTGAAGTAAAGATGGAAACACTAAAAGGACAATTATTAGGTCAGTTTGAGAAGAGTGAAGAGTTGAAGAGACAGATTATTGCAAACTTTGAAAGAATATGAAGAAGGTTGCTTTTTTAATGGGAGCAGGGTTTAATGTTCCACCAAATTATGGAGATATTTCAACACAAGAAATAACAAACTTAGTATGTGCATCAAATCCACTGAATGGAGCATATGAAATTGCAGGACTTTCACCTGGACTTCATTTATTCAACATCTTGTATAATTATTACGATTTAAAAATGGTTGGTACCCCATCTATTGGGGATGTAAATTTTGAAACTATAATATATCTTGTTGAGGAACTATATGCTTTTTATTCTGACAGAATGCAACATAATCCTCCGGGAAATGTAACAGGTGTTTCAGGAGCTTTTTCCACTATAATAGGTGCTGTAGAGAATGATATTCATATATCAGCAGCAAGAAATAGTATGGATGAGAGAACTTTTCTAAAGCATGTTTACGCTACTCTTCTACAGCCAATTATAGAAAAGGTTGGAAGTCTTGACTCTAATCCCAATATGCAAGGAATGATTGATTTTAAAACTAAAATGCTAGATGGAGTCTTTGCAGCTTGGATCAAAAGGACATATACTCTTAATTATGATACATGGATAACACAAAATGCGGGGTATTTCGATGGATTTGAGAACGGAGATTTTGACAGTCAAAGAGTTTACACTGATCGAGAAGTTAACTGTCATTACAATCTACATGGTTCGGTTCGATGGCAACCTCACATTAATGATTATAGAATAGAAAAAAAGAATGGTGTAGTAAACGTTAATAGCTATATTATGAGCGACATAGTGTTGATTAATAAGCAACCTCTAATTCCAACACCAATAATAACTGGTTACAACAAGTCATCTCGTTTGGACTTGAAACCATATATAGCACTTCATTACTCATTTTTAAGGGATATTATTGAAAGTGACTTTCTTGTTGTTATAGGATATGGAGGAGGTGACCCACATATAAATGAAATTTTGAACACCTACAAAGGAAAGGTTCTTGTGATTAATTATTTCAGTAACTGGTTGAACCCAAAAAACTCGGTTTTTGATCCTTTTGATGAAGCTATAAAGGGTGCTTTAGATAATATTTATCCTATGAGTAGGATTGGTTGGGCCGATGAATTGAATTGGGATACAAACCTATTTGTAAAATGTAAAGACAATAGGATATCAGTTTGGTGGAAAGGACTAAATGACGATTTATATAATGAAATACCTAACCTTATCAAATAAATGCTACAAAACTGGAAAACATATAAACTCTCGGAAGTCTTTGATATAATTGGTGGAGGTACACCAAAAACAACTGTTGATGAGTATTGGGATGGAAATATACCTTGGTTATCTGTAGTGGATTTTAATAATGACCAAAGGACTGTTCTGAATACGGAAAAAACAATTACTGAACTTGGTCTTCAAAAAAGCAGCACTAAATTGCTAAAAAAGGGCCAGCTAATTATTTCTGCAAGAGGGACAGTTGGAAAGTTGGCACAATTAGAAAGAGATATGGCTTTCAATCAATCATGTTATGGTTTGACAGGTAAGGACAATCTTCTAATAAATGACTATGGTTATTATTTGGTAAAACATTCAGTTTCTAATATACAAGCCAATGCACACGGTTCTGTATTTGACACAATTACAAGAAATACATTTGAAAATATAGAAGTATTTATTCCAAATATAAAAGAACAACATGCCATCGCATCCATACTCTCTGCACTTGATGACAAAATAGAGCTCAACCTTCAAATGAATAAAACCTTGGAAGATATGGCTATGGCGTTATATAAACATTGGTTTGTAGATTTCGGTACTTTCCAAAATGGTGAGTTTGTAGATTCTGAGTTGGGTATGATACCTAAGGGTTGGGAAGTGAGGAGTGTTTATGATGTTGCAGATTACATTAATGGAGCAGCTTTTAAACCTTCTGATTTTGAAGAAGAAGGTCTGTATGTTATAAAAATAGCTGAATTGAAAAGCGGAATATCGAGTAACACAAACCGATCTCAGAAGAAAATAAAAGAGACATTAGTTATAGACAATGGTTCTGTTCTTTTCTCATGGTCAGCGACCCTTGATATATTTCTATGGGATAAAGGACCAGCATTACTAAATCAGCACATATTTAATGTTATACCTAACGGTATGCTTCCAAAAGAGGTTTTGTACTTCCTTTTAAAAAATGTGATTTCTTATTTTCAAGCAATCGCTGCTGATAGAGCAACAACTATGGGTCATATAAAGCTATCACATTTAAAAGAGACCTTGTTAGCAATACCTAATCATGAAAATGTCCACAGCATTGATCCAAATTTCAAAAACATGTTCGAGCAAATATTAGGTAACTTGTTGGAAAACCAAACTCTCACCACACTTCGCGACACCCTTTTACCAAAACTCATCAGTGGAGAAGTACGTGTAAAAGACATAGAACAACCCGTAACCCAAGTGTTATGACCAATTTAATAGAAATGACGGTTCAAAATGCAGCAATAGAAATGTTGCAAGAGTTAGGATACACTCATATAGAAGGTAATTCACTAAAACGAGACCTTAAAAAAGTGGTTCTGGAAGAAGACTTGCGTGCCTTTTTACAAAGCTCTTACAAAGGTGTTCCTGCTACTGCCATAAACGAAGCCATGGCTTTATTTACCCAGCACGAAGGAATGGATTTAGACCATCGTAACCGGGATTTCCACCGTAAACTAACGCAAGGAGTAGACATCTGTTGGAAGGATGCCCAAGGGAATGAACAAGCCAGGCATGTTTATCCAATCAATTATAAAGAACCTCATAAAAATACTTTTGTGGTTTCCGATGAGGTTACCATTATAGGTAAAAACACAAGAAGAACAGATCTGCTCATTTTCATCAATGGCATGCCGGTCATCGTTTTTGAGTTTAAAAATATGTTCGATAAAGAGGTAGGTGTAGACAATGCCCATCGTCAAATAGGGCATTATCTCCTGGATATCCAACAACTCTTCGATTACAACGCACTTACAATAATTTCTGACGGAAGGGAAACTTTCCATGGAATGTATAATGCCTCTACAGAATGGTTTGCACCATGGAAAAGCCTGAAAGGGGATGATATTGAACAAGATGAAGATTTCCAGTTAGAAACCTTGTTAAACGGCTTGTTCCCAAAAGAAACACTGCTAAATTACCTACAAAACTTCATTTTTCACGAAGACCATAATGGGAAGATTATAAAAAAAGGAGCCAAGTACCACCAGTATTGGGGAGTTACAAAAGCAGTGCAAAGTGCTGTTAAAAATATTAAACCAAAAGGTGATGGTCGCTTAGGTGTAATATGGCATACACAAGGTTCCGGTAAGAGCATTTCTATGGCAATCTTAACAGGTATTTTACGTCAGTTACCAGAAATGAAGAATCCTACCATTGTCATTCAGGTAGACCGTTCCGATTTAGACCAACAATTGTATGAGAACTTTGTTTTGGCAAAAGATTTGGTAGGCGATGTGCAACACGCTGATACTACTAATGAACTTAGACGATTATTAAGTGCAGATGGTGGAGGTGTTATTTTTACCACTATAGAGAAATTCCGTTTAAAGGATCTTGAGAACGGAAAAGAAATAGAACACCCTATACTTTCAGAGCGTTACAATTTAATAGTAATGGCTGATGAAGCACACCGAACACAATATGGTTTTAATGATGGAGGTTTTGCACAAAACATAAGAAGGGCAGTTCCAAACGCTTCATTTATTGGTTTTACAGGAACACCCATAGATAGCAAAGATGCAGATACCGAGCAAGTGTTTGGTACCACTTTACATACTTATGATATAAAACAAGCTGTTGCAGATAAAGCCACCGTGCCTATCTATTACGAGCCAAAAATGGTACCGCTAAACATCAAAGCGGAATTTCTGAAAGACTTAGAAGAGGTTACTGAAGGAGAAGAGGAAGGTACACATGCTGTTTGGGCTGCTGTTGAAGATGCAGCAGGATCAAAAGGTAGGGTAAAAAGAGTAGCCAATGATATATTAACACATTTTAATGCACGTACGAAAATCTTGGATGGAAAGGCAATGGTGGTGTGTATGAGTAGAAGGAATTGTGTTAAAATGTATGATGCTTTAACAGCTCTGGAAGGTTGTCCGGAAATTGCTGTTATTATGACAAGTAATATCAGTAAAGATCCACCCGCATGGAACCCACATGTGAGAACAAAAGACAGTATGGAAGCCATTAAAAAACGCTTCCGTACACCAGAAGACCCTCTGAAAATTGTCATAGTACGTGATATGTGGCTAACTGGTTTTGATGCCCCTTGTGCACATACAATGTATGTAGATAAAATCATGAAAGGCCATAACCTAATGCAAGCTATTGCGCGCGTAAATAGGATTTTTGAAGACAAACCAAACGGATTGGTGGTTGATTTTATAGGAATATCAGGATTCTTAGCAACTGCTACAAAGAAATATACAAGTGGTGGAGGCAAAGGAAAACCTACCATAGATCTTGATGCTGCTGTTGAGTTGTGTTTAGAGCAATTTGAAAAAGTGATGGACTTGGTGGGCAACTTTAGTATTGAAGCCATTAACGCGATGTCTGCCATAGATAAACTGAAATGGTCGAACGGTTTGGTAAACAACTTACTGAAGTCTGATCCTGTTACAGATGAGTTTTTACATGAAGAAAGAAAGCTGACAGAACTCGTTGCCATGACCAACTCAGATAAGCGTATATGGGTCATTCAGGAAGAAGTTGGCGTGATACAGAAAATACGTCAGATCATTCGTAAAATCAAAACACCACCAGGTGCGCAACGCATCAAAAATGAGCGTATAAAAGATTTGATAAGCGAATCCATAGAATCACAGGAAATTGTGGACTTAGCTGCGATGTATGATTTAGATAGGATAGATATATCTATTATAGACGACCGTTTTCAAGCTATTGTGAAAGAAAAAGGCAGCGAGAATATCAAAGTCGAACTTCTCAGAAGGATCATCAACGATGAGATTAAAGTGAGGATGAACAAAAACATTAAAAAGACTACAAGTCTGAAAGAAGAACTTGACAAGGTACTTAGCAATTATCACAAAAACAGCCTGGATTCGATAGCTGCTATCAAACACTTGTTAGACATCGCTAATGAGTTTAAGAATGACGATATACGTACCAAACAGTTAGGCCTTACGGAAGACGAACTTGCTTTTTATGACTTGTTATCTGCCAACGAGAAATTACTCAACCAAAAAGGACCTATACAGGATTTAGTGCATAAGGTAGTAGCTTCAGTAAAGAAAAACCTGCAACTCGATTGGACCAAGAAAGAAGATGCTCGTGCAGCTATTCGCTTAGCTGTTAAAAAGGAGTTGAAGGGTAAAGTGTCTTTTTCTGCCTTGGACAAACTGCTAAAAGAAGTCGTAGAACAAGCTGAAGGTCAGTACAGTGATTGGCCAATGGTGGGGTGATTTTATGGCTTAATCAGTTGAAAAATGATTGTTTCTAATGTTGTGAGTTTGAAATCGCAATTTTCCGATGTTTAAATTTAATGTTTTAGAAACAATCTATAATATTGAATTTAGAATTTCTTTTAACTATCGTTGGTATTTCGTTTTTTTAGTCAATCTCCTTATTCTATAACAATTGATTTTAGTATGAAGGTTAAAATAAATAACAATATTCCAAATATACCAATTACTCCTGTTTTTGTGTTTTTTTCTAATCCATTTAAAAGAAAAATCAACAACTCAAATAGGTAAATGGAGATAGTCCATAAAATAGGACCGATTAACGCTCCAAGAATTACTTTGGGTAAATAAAACCAATTATTTCTTTCGGTATGGATAAAGTTTAAAATATCAATTTTAAAAAAAAACAAAAAGCCAAAATATATAATTCCACTAAAAAAAAACAATCCTATAAGTAGCAATTCAAAATTATAGTTTGTTTTCTTTTTTTTGTTTAAAGTCTTATTATCATTTTCTTCAACCCAATGTATTTTTTGATTCAAAAACGAATTATTATTTTTAAGATATAATAGAAAATTTTCGAAATTTTTTAGTTTTATGGCTTCAATTCCAAGAAAAAAAGTTCCAATTAGTTCCAAAATATTAATAGTCATTTCCATTTTTTTACTTTTTTAAGAATTTTTCATGTTCTATTTATTGTCAAATTTGATATGTGCAAATCATCTTCTATTTTCAAAAAAGCTAAGAATAATAATTTTAAGTACGTAAAATACGCATATTCGTGTTTTTGGATTTCGTCTGGGTTAGCTTGCGTACCGTGCAAGTAGCTATTTCTCAAATCCAAACCGTTAGTAAATTCTTTTTTGTTCAAGAAGTAGTTAAAATATGCTTGTTCTGGTTTTGAAAACAACGAACTCTCTAAGTAGACAATGTTCTCGGCTTCCATTTGTTTTGCTTCTTTTTGGAAGTCCATAGGGTAATGATAGAAAGAACCTACTTCATTGTCGTGTAAGTCTTTTAAGATTAGTACTCTTGAAGTATTGGTGATTTGTATAAAATCATTGCTATCTATTGAGATAAATTCTTTTTTTATAAGATAATCCAATTGAGGTTTTTGGTGGTCTTCATAATTACTAAATTCTACTTGTTCATTTGCAAGTAAATCAAAAAAAGTATGATACTTTTTTTCTTTGAACGGCTCAACATACGCAAGAAGAGTTTGGTCAGAGAAAAATAAATTTGAACACCCAACCATTACTTCATTACTTTCATTGAAATAAATGTATTTATTTTGATTTAGACTTGGGATATCTTTTATAGCAGTTGGTGACGAAGATATTTGTAAAAGTTCAAAATCAATGATTCCGTCTTCCACAAAAAGCTTAAATTGTTTTAATGCAGATTCAAACTCAGGTGCTAATAATCTTACTTTTTCAAAGTATGAAATAGCAGTAGGAATCGAAAAGCGAGCATTGTCTGCAAAGATGTATTTTTCTTGAAATGCAGTTGTAAAGATAAAGTGCAATATATCTTCCAATGAATTATTTAATTCACTAACAATTTTGTTATAACCGAATATCTGACCTTGTGATGTCATTTCGGATAAAGAAAATGATGTTCCACCTCTATATTCGTTTTGAGAGTGTACACCCATAATTTTTTCAAATAAACCCATCTGACTTTTCTTGCTTACAAGATCTATTCTGTTTTGATTATCGAGATATTCAAATAAATATTTGAAATTCCAAAATAATAAATATGGGTTATTGTTTTGTTTGATGAAATCCAAGCTGTAAGAATAATGGGCAATATGATCGTTATCAATAAATCCGTCTTTTATTTTAGTAGCATTTTCTGGAAAACTGATAGACACACCGTATTTCATACCACCTTTGTCTGTGAAAAATTTTTCTGTTTCGCTTTTGTGTAAACGCTTTGCTTTTAGTCGTGTTTTGTCGGAAATTTTGAAGTCGCTTCTATTCCTTACATTTTGTATTAGACCAACATAGTTTAAATTCGTGTCATTGGAATCTAAATAATTTGAGATAATATTTTCTTTGTCTTCAATAGTTAGGCTTTTAGGGATGAACTTCTGATTTTTTTTAAAATCATCTTTTACCTCGTAAATAGAAAGTAATATTTCAGCAGATTGAGAATATGTTAGTAAGAAATTTTTTAATGCAACATTGTAGTGTTCAACGATATTCTTATGAGTTAGAATGTTGTGTAGTAAGTGAGGTTCTTTTAATAGAATGGCTCTAAAATTGTCTTTTGATATTCGTTTGAAAACTCTCTGGTTATTAACTAATTCCCAAAATGAATTAATGTAACCACGTAAATTTGTTTCGTATAAGTCAATAACATTTTCGTTATTGATATTTGACATAAATTGCCCTATAATTTTGCCATATTCAGTTGCTTTTTGCTTGAAATCTGTAATGTCTTTAGGTGTCCAACCTGTTAAATACAATTCATTATCAATGTATTTTTTTATGTTATAAAGTTCTAAAATATCGTTGATGTCATTGTAGTTTGAACTTGTAGGGTTTCTTAAAATATCTTCCCCTTTTTTTAGTTGGATACCACCTGCCATATCTTCTTTTGAGTAAAATTCTACTCTGTTTAAATCAGATTCGTGCATATATTTTTTTGGTTGTGTTTTCTGGTGACTGCCAATGAGTTTTTATAAGATTTGTGCGATTGGAAAATCGGAGATTTTTCGGACGTAGCAAATTATTAATTGAATGTTTGTCGGTTCGTAATTTAGTTTAAATGTAAGCATAAATTTCATGAGGTGTTGGCAATAGTTTTTATTCATATCTCCTGTACCAATTCCAATATTCACCGTTATTTTCTATATCATATTTTCCGTAATTGACAGAATCATTTTTGGTCGATGTAATTATATATCTCTATTGCAATCGCAAACTTCCTCAATTTTGTAATCATTGCATTCATCGCAATATTCCATATCAATTAAAACTCCTCCATCTCTATGATTTGGACATTTATACCATAGGCATATTCCATCAAGTAAATTTTCATCGTAGACTAATGAATTTGTTCCGCATTCTGGACACTCTCTAAAGTCCTCTATTTCTATTTCTGATCTTTCGTGAGGGCAAGAAGTACAATAAAATCTTGTTGGGTATGATTCTTTATCATAGAAAATAAACATTGAATAGTTATTGCAATTATGACAAGTTCCTCTAGCAAAATCATCATCTCCAATATTCAGCATTTTTTCTTCTCTGTCAGCATTTGCATCTAGACAGTATAATTCTTCTAATTTCTCACCTAAAACATTAGTTCCACTTATCAAACTGTAAATCGTCAGCAAAAAGTGGACTGATTTTAACAATTTCATAGAGAGTGTTTTCAAAATCTTTAAATTTGATATATTATGAAAACACAAAAGAAACAAACCACCGAAAATTTTATTAAAGAG
>Ga0314774_1000807_pt1 | contig 22354 bp, 14 predicted proteins | sample MetaGCBIA2018_FD_204515 | JGI IMG/M metagenome (GOLD analysis project Ga0314774, IMG submission 204515) | Cryopeg brine microbial communities from Beaufort Sea near Barrow, Alaska, United States - CBIA 2018 | ecosystem: Environmental > Aquatic > Marine > Coastal | place: USA: Alaska | collected...
AGCTCATCAATAAAGACAATCGCCGGCGCGGTGCCGCGGGCCTGCTCGAACAGATCCCGAACTCGCGCCGCACCAACCCCTACAAACATTTCAACAAATTCAGACCCGGAGATGGAAAAGAACGGCACACCGGCTTCACCGGCCACGGCGCGCGCCAGCAGGGTTTTTCCGGTACCGGGTGGCCCCACCAGCAAAATGCCTTTTGGCATTCGCGCGCCCAGGCTGCCGTACTCCCGGGGATTCTGAAGGAAGTCGATAACTTCCTGAAGCTCAGCCTTGGCCTCATCCACGCCGGCAACATCGGCAAAGGTCACTTTGGTGTCGCTTTCCACGTAGATTTTGGCTTTGCTTTTGCCCACCGTCATCATCCCGCCCATGCCCTGCTTGCCAGCCATACCGCGAATCAAATACATCCAGATGGCGACAAAGATCAGCGCGGGTAAAATCCAGGACAATAGCGCGTTAAACAGGGTGTTTTCTGCCGCGCCTGAATAGGTTACGCCGGTTTGATTCAGACGATCAGCCAGGTCAGGGGTAACCGGCGTAGTAACAAAACCGGTTTTGCCGTTCACCGGGCTGGAGAAAGTGCCGCTGATGGAGGTGGTGCCAATCACCACGTTTTCGATAGCGCCCTCATCGAGATAAGTCTCGAACTGGCTGTAGGGAATGGGCTCAACGGTTGTTGACTGCACCCAGTAATCGCGGAGGAATACAACGCCCATGACAGCAAGCAGCAGGTACCAGATATTGATCTGATGTCCACGGTTCATGATGTTCTCCGATAACCGACGGCTCCACGCGGTAACTGCGATAACGACATCGCGAGCAGCGCGTTTACCGCGGGAATATTTTTGGCACTATCAGAAAGGTACCACAACGACGACATGATGATCCCGCTCGTCGTTCACCAGCGGGATCATGCTGTGCCGACGCCCTGCCCGGCCTACGCTTGTGTCAGTGACCCGGGCACCATCCAGCGTCACATGACCCAGCTGCTCCGGTTGTTCGCCATTGCACCTGACGTTGATGTGGTAGACGGTCTCGCGATAACGATAATGGATTGTGTACGCATCCCAATGGGCCGGGACGCAGGGTGCAATGATCAGATGATCCTTTTCCAGTTTCAGACCCAGCAGACTTTCCAGCGCCAGCCGATACATCCAGCCCGCCGCCCCGGTGTACCAGGTCCAACCGCCCCGGCCCGTATGCGGCGGCGCGCCGTAGACATCCGCGCACATAACGTAGGGTTCGACCTTGTAGAGCTGCATGGAATCCGGCTCACTGCTGTGATTGATCGGGTTCAGCATGGTGAAAAGCTCCCAGGCACGCTCCCGGTCACCCAGCTTGGCAAAGGCCATCGTGGCCCAAATCGCGGCATGGGTATACTGGCCACCGTTTTCGCGCACACCGGGAACGTAACCCTTGATATAGCCGGGCTCAAGAGCTGATTTATCGAAGGGCGGATCGAGCAACTGAATCAATTGCGCATCACGGCGCACCAGGCGTTGGTCAACCGACGCCATCGCCTGGCGAGCACGATCGGGATCGCCTCCGCCTGATATGACCGCCCAGCTCTGGCTGATCGAATCAATCTGGCATTCGTCGTTTTCGGATGAGCCCAGGGGTGTGCCATCATCAAACCAGGCGCGCCGATACCAGTCGCCGTCCCAGGCATTGGCCTCGATGTGTTCACCGAGTTCCGCGGCCTGTCCGCTGCACAACTCGGCGATGGCTGTGTCGCCCCGATCGTGGGCCAGGCGAGCAAACTGCTGCAGATTCTCGTACAGAAACCAGGCAAGCCAGACGCTCTCACCCTTGCCGTGCAGGCCGACCAGATTCATGCCATCGTTCCAGTCACCACAGCCCATCAGGGGCAATTGATGGGCACCAAAACGCAGGCCGTGCCTGATGGCACGCACACAGTGCTCGTAGAGGCTGGCCGATTCCGCCGAGCGCTGGGGCTGATCGTAGTACGCCTCTTCGTACGGATACAACTCACGGCCCTCCACGAAGTGCACCGTCTCGTCGAGAACGTCGGTATCGCCAGTCGCCAGCACGTACCGGCACGTGGCATAAGGCAGCCAAAGATAGTCATCGGAAAAATGCGTGCGTACACCCTGCCCTCTGGGTGGATGCCACCAGTGCTGCACATCGCCCTGGATAAACTGGCGCCCGGCGCAACGGATCAACTGCTCACGGGCAAGCCCGGGTGTGGCATGAATCAGCGCCAGAGTATCCTGCAACTGGTCACGGAAACCGTAGGCGCCCCCGGATTGATAATAGCCACTCCTGCCCCAAAGCCGGCATGACAGCGTCTGGTAAAGGAGCCAGCCGTTGACCAGCACGTCCATCGCTGGGTCCGGCGTTTCCACCTGCACCGCACTCAAGGTATGGTTCCAATAGTCCTCGACCGACGCCAAAGCTCGCCGGGCACCTGCTGGCCTAATGAAGCGCTGGATGAAGTCCTGTGCTTCATCCGTGTTGCTAGCCGCGCCGAACACGAACACAACTTCACGCTCCTGCCCATCGGCCAACTCAATTTGCGTTTGCAGCGCGGCGCAGGGGTCCAGACCCGCACCGACCCTGCCCGACAGACGCGTTCTATGCAGCGCTGCCGGACTGGCCAGGGAACCGTTGCGACCAATAAACTCACTACGATTGCCCGTCAGTGTATGCTCGTGCTCGCCGACACCGTCATGGTTGACGTGGGCGAAGACGACTCGATTGGCGCACTCACGACCATAGGCGTTGCGTGCAAAAAGCGCCCCGCTATGCGGGTCCTTCTCGGTCACGATGTGCATCAGATTGGTGTGGCGCCACTCACCGAGCACCAGTTCCCAATATCCAGTGAGTGATATGCGGCGAGGTCGTCCGGAATGATTGCGCAGCTTGAAGACCACAAACTTCACCGGTGCGTCCATGGCAACGTAGGTGAACAGTTCCGAGTAGATACCGGCTTCGTCGTGCTCAAATACGCTGTAGCCAAATCCGTGCCGGCACACATAGCCTGAACCGTTCTGGTTGATGGTTGGCGCGGGCAATGGCGTTGGCGACCAGAACACACCTGTGTCTTCGTCCCGGATATACAGCGCTTCGCCGCTGCTGTCGCTCAACGGATCGTTGTGCCAGGTGGTCAGACGGAATTCGTGGGCGTTCTCCACCCAGGTATAGGAACCACCGCTCTCGCTGACGACCGTGCCGATGTGCGGGCTGGCGATAACATTGACCCAAGGCGCCGGCGTGGTCTGGCCCGGCCCGAGGGTAATAACGTATTCACGCCCGTCAGGCGTAAATCCGCCCAGGCCATTGCAGAATATGCGCTCGCGAGCTGGCAGAACATGCTCACGTTCAGCTCTCGGCTCAACAACGGTTTGCGCCAAAGGCAACGGACGATCCGGAACACGCTCCACCAGCGCACGGCGCTCAACCTGTTCAGCCAGGGTCTCAGCGGTATCTGTGATGACAACACGTGCGACCGTCATGAACAGAACACGATCCTCTTCGGAGAGCTCATCCGCTCGCCGTACAAAGACGCCGCCCGGTTTGTCGACGATCTCCGCCTCCGGCCCAGTGTTGATCAGGCCTATAATCTGATCGTGCAAAACGGCTCGGTAACCCGAAAAATCTTCGTTCAGAATCACCAGATCCGCCCGCAAGCCTTTCATCCGCCAATAGGCATGGGCTCGCAACATCTGTTTGACCAAATCAATACGATTAAGATCTCCGATTCGCAGCAAAACGATCGGCAGATCACCCGAGACAGAGAAGCGCCATAGTCCGGACTGTCCCAATTGATTACGAGCAATGACGCTGGGCGTTGAGCGGCGTAACGCATTTGCGTAGATCACCGAACTGGCCAGCCGGGCATAAACCTGCACGTCGGCTTCCGTCGTGTGGATAAGATGCAGAACTTCCTGGCTTTGGCACCAGGCCATTTCAAAAGCGCGCTCGATGAAATGCCTGTCGCAGTATTTATCAAGCAGCGCCAGGGCCGCTTCTCGCGTGTCCGCGACACCGGAGATGAACTGTACAGTGGCGGATTCATCCGGCTCCAGCGTGAGTGTACTGCGGATTGCCACGATGGGATCGAGCACGGGGCCGGCCGTATTCGACAACCGCTGCGTCTCGTCAATGGTCAATCGTCGAGTCCCGGAAGACGATTTTTCACGACTTTCCAGTTTCAAGGGATTAGCAGCGGTTCGACCCCGCCCGATGAATCGGCTGCGATCGGTCTCGTACGACGGCGCGTCGGCGTTCGCGCCGGATGCCGCGAACAAGTGGAACATCCAGGGCGTCTGTTCACCCGGTGTGCGTGGCCGCCGTGTGCAGAGGATTGCTTGTCGGTCTGACAAAATTTCGGTCTGCACGAACAAATTACTGAAGGCCCGATGGGCAAGATCGGCGCTCAGAGGCGCCAACACAACCTCAGCGTAACTCGTCACCTCAATGTGGCGGATTCTGGACGACTGATTGGTAAGAGTGACCCGGCGGATCTCGACGTCGTCTTCGGGCGATACGCTGATTTCGGTGTGCGCGTCGATCGCCTCATCACGGCGTCGATATTCTGCGCGCGCCTGGACAAATATCGCCTCGTAATGATCGGCTTTGCGCAGAGTAGGCTGATGCGCCGTTGACCAGTAACGCCCCGTGTCGCGATCGCGCAGGTAAATGAAGGTGCCCCAGTTGTCGGCCGTGGCGTCCTCGCGCCAGCGGGTTACCGCAAGATCATGCCAACGACTGTACCCACCGCCGGCATGGGTCGCCATAACATGATATCTGCCGTTGGATAACAGATGAACTTCAGGCAGAGGTGTATTTAGATCGGTGAAGACACGCATTATCGCGTCGGCTTCTGCGGCGGGAGGACGAGCGGCACTGACTTCCGAAGCGTGCGGTTGTATGGTGGCACCCTGCTTCGGCACCCGTTCCTGCAGCAATAATTGTGTCGCCCGCGCCAGTGGATCAGACATAAAGCGTCGCTGCATGGGCTGATCAAGCAATAAATGTTCGAAGGCCAAAAGGCTCATGCCCTGATGATGCGCCATGAACGTACGCACGATGCCATGCTGCTCGCCCCGCGGCACCCGCGACGGCGTGTAATCGATTGCCTCGTAGAATCCGTAGGTGCCGAGAAAGCCGTTTCCCGCCAATAACTGAAGATTACGACAGGCCTCCAGCGGCATCACCATCAGCGCCAACGCACTGGCGTAAGGCGCAATGACCAGATCATCCCCAAGCCCACGTTTGAGACCCATTCCGGGCACGCCGAACGCCCGATACTGATAAACCTGGTGCATATCCGTGGCGTTATAACAGGACTCGGAGATGCCCCAGGGCACGGCACGCTGCCGGCCATATTCGATCTGGCGCAACACCGCAGACTTGCAGGTCTGATCCAGTAACGTGTTCTGATAACTCGGCATGATCAACTGCGGCATGAGGTACTCAAACATTGAGCCGCTCCACGAAATCAGGCTCACGTCGCCACCATGACTGGTCAACAAGCGTCCAAGTGCAAACCAGTGCTTCTGTGGTACTTGGCCCTGGGCGATGAGCAGAAAGCTGGCTAGGCGGGCCTCAGACGCCAGAAGGTCGTAGCAAGCTGGGTCGCGGCGGCGTTCGCCCACATCGAAGCCAATCGTCAACAGGCTGCGGGCGGCATCGTAGAGGAACTCAAAATCCATCACGGCCAGTTCGCGACACCGATCTGAAAGATCATCTATACGCCTGAGCCGCTCAACCGCAGCCTTGTAACCTGAGCGACCTGCCGTGGCGAGAATCGACAGTGTCGGGATGGTGTCGAAAAGCCCAGGTTCGGGAGCCAGCCCGCGAAGGTCGTCTCGCAACGCACGGAATTGTTGATCGAAAGCCCGCGCCCAATAATAGAGCTCACCGTCGATATCGGTATCGCGCGGCAACCAGGCAACCAGCCCCCCTTCAATACGATGAAGCTCATCCAACGCGCTGTCAGCGGCAACCAGTGTCTGAAGTTGTCCATCGAGAGTGAGCGCGTGCAGGGTGTCCTGAAGAAGCCTGATCTTGTCTGCAAGCTCTTGGCTAAGAGTCACAGGTGCGTGTTCTGCAAGTACCTGCAGGGTGTCCTGTAACCCTTGAAACGCATTCGCCGCCAGTATCGGCGCGTCTTTCAGCTCGACCAGCCCCGCCTGCAACGTGAGCAGGCTGCCGGCCAGGTTACCGCTGTCCACCGACGACACATAGTGTGGCCGCAGCGGTTGCAGGGTGCGGGTGTCGTACCAGTTATAGAAGTGGCCACGGTAGCGCTCCAGCCCTTCCATCGCCGTCAGCGTGTTGTCGATCAGGCGCAGACATTCACCGGCGTGAATGTACCCGAAATCGTACGCTGCCAGATCGGCCAGCAGTGCCATACCCATATTGGTTGGCGAGGTACGGAAGGCAATGGCCGGCTCGGGATATTCCTGAAAGTTGTCGGGGGGCAGCCAGTTGTCCAGCGGAGAGACGAAGTCTGCAAAAAAACGCCAGGTGCGGCGAGCCGACGTGCGCAGGAAAACCCGCTGCTCAATCGTCAACTTCGGCTCTGGCGTCAGTAGTGGCGTACTGATCCACCAGCCGACGATGGGCGAAAGCAGCCACAGCAACAAGGTGGGCGCCCAAATCATCCACTCAGCCGAACGGGTTTGCCATAGGGCAACGGCCAGCAGCACCGACAAGATCGGCGCGACCCACATTTCTCTTAAAAAACCGCTCAGTGTTGTGCGCGCATTGCGAATCCCATAGGATCTTAGTTGCCAAAGCAGCAAACCGCGTTGAGTAAACAGCATGCGTATACCCGAGCGCAGGATCGCATCCAGGCAGATCAGCGCTTCGTAGGGCAGCATAATCCAGGCGAGCAGGGTTATTGTGAGCGGACGAGGCACGGATTGACTGGTCAGGATCAGATGCTGTCGCCAGTTGCGCTCTTCAGGTTTGCGAATGAATTCAATCAGAATCCCGAATAGCGTTGGCGCAAACACAATGCCGGCGACCAGCAATAGCCAGAACCAGGCAGGCCCCGGCCCCAGTAGCCAGCCACTCGCCAGCAAAACAAGCAGCGCCGGAGACACAAGGCTGCGGCGCAGATTGTCGACAATTTTCAACCTCGACAAGGCGGATAGCGGGTTTGGCTGCCGCTTTGTTCCCGGCCCGGGTACCCGCGGCCACAACCAACCGACAAGCTGCCAATCGCCGCGCATCCACCTGTGCCGTCGACTGATCTCCTGAGCGTAACTGGCCGGATGCTCTTCAATCAGGTCAACATCTGTTACCAAAGCAGAACGCGCATAGCCGCCTTCCAGCAGGTCATGACTTAGAATGAGATTGTCCGGGAATCGACCATCGACTGCTTGGCGAAACGCATCTACATCGTAGATACCTTTACCGATGAACGACCCCTCCGCGAAGATATCCTGATAGACATCCGATATTTCACGGGTGTAGGGATCAATGCCCGCTTCGCCCGCGTACAATTTGGTGAACCTTGTCTGACTTGCACTGGTGAGGCTAATAGAGGCGCGCGGCTGCAGGATCGCGTAACCCTCGACGACGCGCCCCTTAGCCTCGTTGTAGACCGGCCGATTGAGCGGATGCGCCATATTACCGACCAGAGCGCGGGCGGCATCGCGCGGCAGTTGGGTGTCGGTATCCAGGGTAATGACATACTTGATCGAGCCGAGCAGGGATTGATCACCGATTCTTTCCGAAAATGCCGCTTGCCCCTCCCCCCGCAGCAGAGCATTGAACTGCTCCAGTTTGCCGCGTTTACGTTCATGCCCCATCCATATCCGCTCGACGGCGTTCCACACCCGAGGCCGATGAAACAGGTAAAAAATGCACGGACGATCGTCTTTGTAGGTCGCGTTGAGCGTGTCGATCGCCACGCGCGCGTATTCAAGCAGCGGTTCATCCTCGGGCAAGGTGCTTGTGGATGCGTCACGGAAATCCGTCAGCAGGGCAAAGAACAGATTTCGATCACGATTGCCGAGATAACGGATCTCCAGTGCCTCGAGCAGGTCATCGATGTCCTGCGTCCCGTCGAGCAACGTGGGGACCACCGCCATAGTGCGCTCGCTATCCGGTATACCCTCCGAAAAATCCAGACGTGGCAACGTTCGCGGCGACAGGAACATCGTTACCACGCGATTTACCAGAGAAACGGCCAGCGCCGAGCCACCGATCAAACCCATGGCAACGAACAACCAATAGCGCCAGTCCCCCGGTACGAATCCGCCAAAAGGAAGCTGCGCCAGCACTATCATCACGGCGGTAAGTAGCAGAATCGAAATGGCATACAGCAAGAGGCGGTGACGCCGGCTCGTGCGGCTGAACCGCGCTTTCCGGGACAAACAACAGCCGACCGACTGTTCCAGGCTGTGGCGGCCCTGATCGGCCAGATAGTAGCCGACGTGGGCGCTTCGATCATTCGTGCCGAGTCGCTTTGCAGCCTCCTGAGCGAGGGCCAGCGCTTCGGTTGCCACGTCCCATTCGCGGTGGGGACTAACTCTCGCGATGTCCTCAATAACATGTCGGTAGCGGTCGCGGGTGGCGAAATCCTGGCGAACGTGAGTGTCTGTCGGATCCTCTCGCAATATCTTTTCAACGACGCTTAGTGACTCGACGAAATCCTTCCAGTCCGTTGCACCGATGAAGCGCAGACTGCCAATGCTGTTGGCGATAGATACCTGGTTGGAAGCGGCTGTTCGGCTGGCGGCTTGTAACAACTGGCTTGCTGTCACGCCCTGTTCATGCAGTTTTTGTTCGACCCAAGCCTGCACAAAAGCCATCGTGTGCCCCTGCACCTGGAGCCTGGCATAGAATTCCTCCACAAACGGGGCCGTCAGCGGCACGTCGGCATGGGCAAATTCGGCCAGCAAATGAACCAGCCGCCCGGGTTCGTTTTCGGCCGTCGTGAGCATACGGTCCGCCCAGGATATGGCCGCATCGAGATCTTCGCGGCGTCGCGCGATACGCACGGCCACGCGTCGAAGGTTTTCCAACAGCGCGAGCTGCAGCATGATCGGGAACGCCCACAGCTCGCCAAGTTGCAGCGGTTCAGCAGACTGGTAGGCGGCGACGAACTGGGTGGTGTTGTCGATATCGACGCGACCGTCCATGTGCGAAATCAGTTCCAGGGCCAGATCGTAGATGCGCGGAAAACCGGCAGAGGTGCCCGCAGCCAGCCGCGGCAATTGCCGGCTGTAGCCACGGGGAAGATGCCGGCGCGCCAGATTGATCTGCTGTTCGATGAGATAAAAATTGTCGAGCAGCCAGGCTTCCGAAGGAACGATCCTCTGCCCTGGCATGACGGCGGCGGTTACTACGTCGTAAGCCACCGACAGCACGCGCGCGTTGTCCGCCAGTCGTGGCAGCAGTCTGTCGGGCCCCGGGCGCCGATCGATTCCATGCTGTGCGACCAGCGTAACCGCGTGGCGCTTGAGTTGCTCGATACTGAATAGTTCCGCACGCAACAACTCCGTATCCCGATCATTGAACGGAAGGTTCGGCGTGCGTGCGGTAAATCCAATATCTATCTTGCCTATGAGATTCTCCTGGTTGTAACCCGCCTGGAATATCTTGATTCTTACTCAACGAGCGCCTTCCTGGTGCGCCTTATCACATTTCTTCATGAACCTGGCCATAGGCCAGCATCGCAAACAAACCTGTACCGCCCAGAATGTTGCCGAAGAGTACCGGGGCAATATGGTAGATAAAGGCGGTAAAAATATTCATTTCCCCGTTGAGCACCAGAGTGAAAATTTCGTTTGACCCGGCAATGACGTGGGTAAAACCACCCGCCGCGATCAGCCAGGTGAACATGATGATCACCAGTACCTTGGACCCTTTCGCAGACGGCAGCATCCACACCAGGGCCGCTATGAAAAAGCCTGAGGGAATGCCGCGCAAAAATGTCTCGGTCGGCGTCAGTGTTGCCAAGTGGCGCGATATCTCAAGGATTGCTGCAAGGGTGTCAGCGGGAAGGATGCTCCCGTGGATGGCCATAGCGGCGGTTAAAAACGTGCCACACAAGTTAGCCGCGAGCACAATTGCCCACAGGCGCGCGGCGCTATAAAACTGTTTGCGGGTGGGGTCGGCCAGAACCGGCAGAACCACGGTAATGGTGTTCTCCGTGAACAGTTGGAGCCGGCATAGAATGACCAGTACAAACCCGAACGCGTAGCCCAGGCTTTCAAATAACGTCAAGTAGGGGTGGTCTGAACCCATGTTGGCGCGAATAATTCCTTCGACCAACACCGAGGTTGAAATTCCAATACCCGCTGCTACGCCGGACCACCAGAGCGATATTTTCGGACGGCGTAACTCTTCCTCACCCTCACGCCAGATGACGGAATAAATAGCCAGCGACGACAAGTTTCGATTTTCGGCGACTGAGTCACGTTCTTTCGGAGCCAGTGACTTTTCGCTCGACGTTGGTGTCTGTTCGCGGGATTCGCGATCCTGAGCCTTGGCGCGAGACGCATGCTCGTCCGCGGCGTCCTTGGCTTTCTTTTCGGAGGAGATATTCCGCTTGGTTTCTCCGTCACTCATTTAACTGTCCTTTGGCCACCAAGAAGCGATTGTGTTGCTGCAAAATTTAACCCTCTGGAAAATGGCTTTCAGTCACTATAATAGTTTAGATCCTGTATTTGCACATAAGCGTCTCTGATTATCAGAAAAATGCTGCACGGAATGCCAGAAACCGTCCTCCAGCGCCACTCGCATCCACTTTCTTCAATGACTTCCTGACAAATCCGCCTATAGTGTTAGCTAGGTAATGCTTTTTATTGGCGTATATCTTGCTTTTGTTCGCGCTCAACCCTTCAAGGAGAAATCCGTTGGCGCTCTTGAACTTCGTGATCGACCGGTCGGATCAAATCTGGCTCGCGTCCTGGCAACATTTATCACTCGTGGTGCAATCCCTGACGTTAGCAGTCGCACTGTCATTGATTCTCGCCTTCCTCGTTTATAACAGCCAGAAACTAAGCGCGGTGGCAAACGGACTGTCTGCGGTGGGGCTCACTATTCCCTCTTTTGCGCTGATCGGCCTTCTTATTGCCCCGCTCGGGTTTGGTGTGACACCGTCAATGGTGGTTGTCACCTTTTTTGCCGTACTGCCAATTCTGCGCAATGCGATTGTCGGGCTCAGCGGTGTTGACAAAGCCATTGTCGAATCGGCCCGTGGCATTGGCATTGGCCGCACCCGCACGATGCTGACCATCGAACTTCCACTGGCGTGGCCAATCATCCTCACCGGTGTGAGAATCTCGGCCCAGATGACGATGGGTATTGCTGCCGTGACCGCATACGCTTTGGGCCCCGGGCTTGGGAGTTTTATTTTCTCCGGGCTGTCACGGCTGGGTGGGGCAAATTCACTCGAGGCCGTTGTGGTCGGTGTGGTCGGCGTTATCCTATTAGCTTTCATTTTAGATCTTCTTCTTGTCGGCATTGGCCGCCTGACTATCTCGCGAGGTATTCGTGTCAGCAACTAACACTACACAGAGCAACGATCAGGCCTCACGCACCATCCTGCTAGACAAGGTAACCAAGCATTACCCGGGGCAATTGAAACCCGCCGTTGACTGCCTCACGCTGGAAATACCGGCCGGCAAGATCGTGATGCTGGTCGGCCCCTCGGGGTGCGGTAAAACAACAACGTTAAAGATGATCAATCGGCTTATTGAGCCGACTTCAGGCCGCATCATGCTGGGGGATGAAGACGTCACCGATCTGGACGGCGACAAGCTCAGGCGGCGGATGGGTTACGTGATTCAGGCTGGCGGCCTGTTTCCGCACATGACGGTGGCGGCGAACATCGCGATTGTCCCGAAGATGCTGGGCTGGTCGAAAGACGCAATTTCCAAACGGATTGATGAACTGCTGGATCTGGTCTCGCTTGACCCTGCGCTCTACCGCGATCGTTATCCGAAGGAACTGTCCGGCGGCCAGCAGCAGCGGGTTGGCGTTGCCCGCGCGTTGGCAGCGGATCCGCCGGTACTGCTGATGGATGAGCCGTTTGGAGCTGTCGACCCGATAACACGACAGCGCTTGCAGGACGAGCTGATCCGGATTCAGGAAGAAGTGCAAAAAACGATCGTTTTTGTCACCCACGACTTCGACGAAGCGGTAAAACTGGGCGACTGGATTGTGATCTTTGGCGAAGGCGGGCAGATCGTACAATATGACAGCCCGGAACGAATTCTGGCACAGCCGGCAAATGATTTTGTCGAAGACTTCATTGGTGCGGGTGCAGGGCTCAAGCAGCTGACACTGGCCCGGGTGCGAGACGTGCAGCTTGACGACGCCGTTACCGCTTCGCCCGGTGAAAAAGGTACGGATGTGCTGGCGCGCGTGCAGCAAGCCAATCACGATTATGCCGTCATTATTGATCGCCGGGGTCGCCCTATAAGCTGGCTGTCACGGCGCCAACTGTCGCGCCTCGACACCATCAGTCAATCGGAAAAGCCCGATCTACCGCTGGTAGCAGAGGGGTCTACGCTGAATGATGCCCTCGACGCCATGCTGGCCTCCAGGCTTGGCGCCGCATTGGTTACCAACCGCAGCAAGGCCCTGGTTGGGGTGATCACGTTCGATATTGTCATGAAGTCTATTAACCAACTGCGCGCTGACGTGCAAACGGCCGATGACGAGTCACCCGTTGGCACCAATACGGACTCTCCGGAAGTCGCAGAGGTGCCAAATGAATGATGCTGCGCGCAGCAAGGTGACCGAAGACGGCACAACCGGGCGCAGCCTGACAATTCAACTCGTTGCCATTCTGTTGGCTCTGGCCGCTTTTGCAATCTGGTTGGCAACGGCGAACCTGTCTTCAACGGAACGGGCAACTCTTAATCTTTCCAATTTACTGGCGTATACCGGCGAGCACCTCGCGCTGACGTTTGTTTCGATCATCATTGTTCTTGTCATCACTATCCCGCTGGGGATTTTGCTAACGCGACAACCGTTCGTGCGTGCCAGCGGCACCATTCTGGCCATTGCCAATTTTGGCCAGGCGGCGCCGATCATCGGATTGGTGGTGCTGCTTGCGTTTTGGCTCGGATTCACCTTCTGGACGGCTGTGGTCGCCCTGGTTGCCTACGCCGCACTGCCCGTGCTGAGAAATACCATGATCGGCATTCAGAGCGTGGACGCCCAACTAGTTGAAGCGGGCCGGGGTATGGGCATGAGTGCGACCTCTGTGTTGCTGCGCGTTGAATTGCCACTCGCAGTACCAGTGATGCTGTCCGGTATCCGCACCGCCCTTGTGTTGGTGGTGGGCTCGGCAACACTTGCAACATTCATTGGCGCCGGCGGCCTGGGGCTTCTGATTACCACCGGAGTGAACCTTTTTCTGCCCAGCGTACTGGTGTCAGGCGCCTTGCTCGTCGCGCTACTCGCCCTGTTTATCGACTGGATCGGTCGTGTGTTCGAACACTACGCGCGCCCAAAAGGACTTTAGATTATGACCGTTCGCCATCACACGCACGCCATACGCCGCAGCACCTTTACAGGTGCCGGGCTCGCGGCAGCGCTGTTGCTTGCCGGATGCGGCCTGGAGCCGGCAGGCTCCTTCGTGCCCGCGGCTGCACCCGGTTCCATCCAGGCCATTGATGGCCTGCCCGCCGGCACCGCTATTACCATCACGTCCAAGAACTACACCGAAGCGCTGATCCTCGGCAAAATCGCCGTGCTTGCGGCAAAAGTGGCCGGCTTTCAGGTCACCGATATGTCGAATGTACCGGGCAGCGTGGCCGTGCGCGAGTTGATGCTCAACGGCGATGTCGATTTTGTCTGGGATTATACCGGAACAGGCTGGCTGGCCTATCTCGGCAACGAAGCAGGAATACCCGGTGAGCGCCCGCAGTACGAGGCGGTTCGCGACGCCGACCTGAAAAATGGCATAACCTGGCTGGAGCCCGCGAAACTTAACAACACCTACGCATTTGCCGTAAAAGCCAGCGCGGTGCCTGAACTTAATGGCATCACCAAGCTATCAGAAATTAAAGACCTACCGCTGAGCGAGCGCTCGTTCTGCGTGGAGGCGGAATTCAATTCGCGGCAGGATGGCTTCAAACCCATGCTGGAAGAATATGATCTTACGCTGGGTAGCGCGGACGGTGTGAATCCGTCCAATGTCAAAATTCTCGATACGGGTACCATCTACGAGGCCACCGCTCGCGGTTCGTGCAACTTTGGTGAGGTGTTCACCACAGACGGTCGTATCGTGGCACTCGATCTGGTGGTTCTGGAGGATGACAGAGCCTTCTTCCCCGCCTACAACGTGGCCCCGGTAGTGCGCAGCGAAATCCTGCAAAAGTACCCGCAATTGCAACAGATCTTTGCCCAGATTTCCTCGAAGCTGACAAATTCGCAGCAGCAGACACTCAATTCCCGGGTTGATGTTGATGGCGAGGAGCCTGCCTTTGTGGCCTTCGACTGGATGCAGGCAGAAGGTCTGATCACTGCGCCTGTGAAGTGAATTCGACAGACAATTAATGCCCCGAGCATCACATTTCTTCATGAACTTGGCCATAGGCCATCCAGAAAACCTTTGTCTTGCTGCAAGAGTATACCTGCGGGCCAGGTTGAGCCTGCTTAAAAGTTGCCTGCGATCATTAGAATAGCTTAAACCTTATACTCGGACACAACGCCGTTACTCACCGGCCTAAGTCTTGATCTGAATCAGGGAAATCGCGCGCATTCTGTGTAACGTTAATATGGCCATATTTGGCATTCGCAGCTTTGCACGATCAAAGGAAAAAATATCATGAAAGCATTGGTATTTCATGGGCCTGGTAAACGCAGCTGGGAGGATAAGCCGCAGCCGGCAATCGATAAACCCACGGATGCAGTGGTCCGCATCACTCATACCACCATTTGCGGCACCGACCTGCACATCCTGAAAGGCGATGTGCCCGCCGTAGAGGCAGGCCGCATTCTGGGTCATGAAGGCCTGGGGGTGGTGACAGAAATCGGTGACGGCGTGAGCAACATTCAGGTTGGCGACGAGGTGCTGATATCCTGCGTTACTTCCTGCGGTCGTTGCGACTACTGCAAGCGAGGCGTCTATTCCCATTGCCGCGACGGAGGCTGGATTCTCGGTCATCTGATCGACGGGACCCAAGCCGAGTATGTGCGCATCCCGCATGCGGATAATAGCCTCTACGTGCTACCCAAAGACATGGACCGCGCTGCGGCCGTGATGCTCAGCGATATCCTGCCCACCGGACACGAAATTGGCGCCCTGAACGGCGAGGTCAAGCTCGGTGACACTGTGGCCATCGTCGGTGCTGGCCCCATAGGACTGGCGGCACTGATGACCTCGCGTTTCTACTCTCCAGCGCGGATCATCATGATCGATCCGGACGAGAATCGCCTAGCCATGGCCAAGCTACTCGGCGCCACTGACACCATCGCCAGCGATCCGATCGATGCCATCAACAAAATGACCGATGGTGAGGGTGTGGACGTGGCCATGGAGGCAGTAGGTATCCCCGAAACCTTTGATATCTGCCAGAGCATTGTTCGCGCAGGCGGTCATATCGCCAACATCGGCGTGCATGGCAAGAGCGTCGAATTCAAGCTTCAGGACTTGTGGATCAAGAACATCACCCTACGCACCGGACTGGTGAACACCAACACCATTCCTGTGCTGATGCGAGTGGTCGAAAGTGGCGGTGTCAAGCCCGCGGATCTGGTCACGCATCGCTTCAAGCTCAGCGATATCGAAAAGGCCTACGATATTTTCAGCGAAGCGGCAAAGGAGCAGGCCATCAAGATGCTGTTGACCGCCGAATGAGGATCAAACGCTAGCGAACGAGAGCACCCTGCTGCCCAGACCCGCCCTGTTAACGTCATGCCGGCAGATCCGGCATGACGTTGAGACAGACGACTTATTCACGCCCCCCGGTTATACTCTTCGCCCGTAATTCGGGCCAGAACTGGGCGAGAACCCCGAGTCAGTATTGGGCAGTCATCAACCGCTAGGAACCCCTCTTGCGAATCCTTTTCAATCACAACATATCCGGCGCTGCCGACCTGATCGACCTGATGCGTCGCGCGCAGCCAGGTCTTCACGTTATCGCGACCCACGAGCGGCGCGACACCCCGATCGCCCTGGCGGCGGACCGGCTGCTACCAGAGCCGGCCGAGACCCGGTTGATGAGCCCGGACGCCTATGCCGACTGGCTGCTTCAGGTAGCGCTTGCAGAAGGGGCTGAGCTGGTTCTGCCTTACCGGCGGCGTGAGGAACTGGCCGGGTTTCGGGACTGGTTCAGCGCGCGCGGGATCCGGCTACTGACCGCCTCAGACTCAAACACCATGGGGTTTCTAGAGGAGAAGCCGGCATTTCTTTCCCGAATGGAGGCAGCCGGGGTCCCGGTCACCCCGTTCAGGCGCTTCGAGGGGGCTGACGAGTACGGACGTCTGCGCGGGGAAGGCGAACTCTTCCCCGATCACCCGGGCCCGTTGTGCGTAAAGCCCGCGTCCGGCATTTACGGGGCCGGGTTTCGGATAATTCGAGACGAGCTGCCCGCCATGACACCACTTTCCGGCCTATCGGCGCTGGAACTGCCGGACGTTGCCTTCCAGGCACTGCTCGGGGCGCTGCACCGGCCAGAGCCAATGATGCTGATGCCGTTTCTGGAGGGACCGGAACGGAGCGTCGATTTCTCTTGCCATGAGGGGCGCCTGCTCGGGACGGTAACCCGAATCAAAGCGGGAACGTCGCAGCGGCTCCTTCATGATACCTACGGTGAGGAGCTAGCCCGATTCGTCGCCCAGACATTCAGACTGACAGGCATACTGAACCTACAGACAATTGAGGACACGGCCGGAACGCAAAGGCTAATGGAAGTGAACACTCGCGCCTCAGGTGGGATCGGAATGACCGGGCTAACAGACGTTAACCTACCTGCACTCTTCCTTGATTCCATCGCCGGGGTAAGATCGGATTTGCCGGCACGGGTCACCGGAGAGGTACAGGCGGGGCGGGGCGAACTGTTCTGGGCAGTTTAAGAGAGCGCCCGGTTATTTACGGCCGGCGGTCCAGCGAAATCCCCAGTCGTACTGTTTGTCCAGAGCTTTATGGCCACTGTGGAAAGTGACCTGCCGGGAGACTCGCACCTGACCGTCATGATTGTCTATGCCAACCACCGCGCACATGCTGCCGTCCTGTTCGAACTCGTTCATCCGGATTTCGACTTCTGGCTGCCCCGGAACCAACACTCGAACAATGCCGTCCGTTTCCTTCCAGTTCGGAACCCCTTCGTAAATAAATGCGTAAACAAGAACGCGCTTTATGTCGGCCCAACGGTCCCCGTTGATCTCAAGCCACTCTCCGTCTGAGACAGAGCCGGTACGATCATCCCCGAGCAGTCGCACAAAGGGCGCCTGCTGGAAGTCACCGAAGCCGTTGCCAAGCGCCTGAACCACATGCCTCTTCCCGTCTCGCGTCTCTACGAACGCGCCCAGGTCAAGGTCAATCGCGACCGAGCCCTTCGAGAAAAACCCGGTTTTTTTCTGGGTCTGGCTCTGATTCCAGTTCAGGTTGATCTGCATTTTTCCAAAACGGCCGCCCTCTTTCTTCAAAGAGACCGTGTTGTTCTGCTTGGTAAGACTCACTTTCGAGAGGTTGACCGAACTTGTTGACGGCGAGGGAGTCGGGCTTGAAGCCGGAGTCGGCGTTGAAATGGGAGCCGGAGCCGGAGTTGAAATGGGAGCAGGCGCCGGGATTGGAGGGGGCGCGGGTGTTGGAGTAGGAACAGGCGGCGCCGGTTCGGCAATCTCGACGCCAAGGTGTTTCGCCAACGCGGCGAGCCCTCCATTAAACCCTTGCCCAACGACCCTGAATTTCCAGGCCCCGTTGCGCTGATAAAGTTCGGCCAGAATAAGCGCCGTTTCTGTCATACCGGCGCAGGGAATGGCACCCCGTACTCCGCCCGCATCCAGTGTAATCTCCGGGACTTTGGAGAACGATGCCCGATTCTCGTGAATCGTGGCAGTGAACACCACCTTTTCTACCCCGGCTGGAACTTGGCCAAGCCCCACAGAAAACCGGGCTTCGCCGTTTTCGGAGCCCGACAGCGCCACAGCGCCGCCGGCAACCGACGGCTGCCCGTAGAAACACATATCCGCATCTGACCGAACTTTGCCCGACGCAGTGATCAGAAAAGCGGACACGTCGATATCCGCACCCGGTATGGTGCCATGGCGGATCAAAACGGTTAGGTCATTCGACGTAAGGGGCGCATTTGCGCCAGGGCCCAGCACAGTCATCAGAAACTCCTTAATAAGCCGGTGCGGGCCGCCAGCAATGGCAGCGGCCCGCGCCCGAACTAGCCCACGTTTACGCCGTGTGCCGTGGCCAAAGGCCCAAGCCCGCCCGCGAAGCCGGCGCCAATTGCCTTCATTTTCCACTCTTCGTTGTGCCGATAGATCTCACCAAAGATCATGGCGGTTTCGGTCGAGTAGTCTTCGGAGAGGTCGTACTTCGCAAGTTCAGCGCCGCCGTCCTGATTGAGAATGCGCATAAACGCATTGCTAACCTGGCCAAAGTTCTGATTTTTCTTTTCGGCTTCGTGAATCGTCACTACGAAAACCAGCTTTTTCACGTCCGCCGGGATTTTTGACAGGTCGATCTTGACTTGCTCGTCGTCGCCTTCACCTTCGCCGGTGCGGTTGTCGCCGAGGTGCTCAACAGCGCCGCCAAGCCCAACCAGATTTCTGTAGAAAATGAAATCCTCGTCGGAACGCACCTTGCCGTTTTCACCGCAGATAAACACTGACGCGTCCAGATCGAAGTCGGAGCCGTCAGTAACGCGCGGATCCCAGCCAAGGCCGACCAGGATGGAAGTGAGACCCGGAGCCTCTTTAGAAAGCGAAACGTTACCACCTTTGCTAAGAGAAATTGCCATGTCGTTTTCCTTTGCGAAATGTAAGTTGTAACCCGCCCGAATCAGACGGGTAAATATTACAGGTTGCTACCAAACTCGTTGTGCATCGTTATACGTAGTTATACATCAAGGGGCCGCGACCCCAACGAATGCGTTAGCCACTCCGCTGTACTGAGCGAAAGTGAACAGCAGATAAGAGACCGCCATGACCCCACCAGCAATCCGACCAATTCGGCCGACAAACAGCAGGAAGAGCGCGAACACAAACGTTACTGCAAGAACGATCAACAGGTCAAACTGGCCGAACCGCGGATCGATCACCAGCGGTTTCACCACTGCCGTAATCGCCATCACCGACAGGATGTTGAAGATATTCGACCCAACAATTCCGCCAATGATCATATCCGACTGACCCTTTCGAGCCGCCGCCACACAGGCTGTTAGCTCAGGCAGAGAGGTGCCGAATGCAATCACGGTCATCCCGATTACCGCTTCGGGAACACCCAGCGCAAACCCGCCGGCAACCGCCCCCTGAACGAGCACTTCCGACCCGATCACAAGGGTTACAATTCCGATCGTGACCAGAAGATAAGGGTTTCCGGGAGTCGTGTCTTCGCTGTCGTCGTCTTCATCGACCTCGATCTTACTTGCTTTATATTGATAAGTGACATAAGCAACAATTGCCAACACCATCGCCAGACCTGCCCAACGGGGCAGGAGCTCGGCCCAGACCGCTACAGCCATAGCCCCGGTGGCGAAAATCATCACCAGGGTGTCGACCCGGGCTTTTTTACGGTTAAACACGACCGGGGCGATCATTGCCGAGATACCAACCACCATCAACACGTTAGCGATGTTGGACCCGATTACGTTTCCGACCGCGATGCCTGAAAAGCCGCTGATGTTTGCGTTCACCGATGTAAACAGTTCCGGCGCCGAAGTACCAAAAGCAACGATGGTCGCCGCAATGAACATCTTCGAAAGGCCAGACCTTTCAGCAATGCGAACCGATGAATCGATCGTGAGATCGCCACCTTTAACAAGAAGCCATACCCCGAAAAAAATAGCACCCAGCGCAATAACAGCGAGCTGATAGGTGGTTAATCCGTCCATTTATGATTCCGTTTATTTAAAAAATTGAGGGCGGCATGAGCCGCCCTCGTTGAATTCTTTATTAAAGATCGAAATCGACAGGCTTCAACCCGAGTTCCAGACAGATCTCGCGCACTACGGCCTTTTCATCGTCATCAAAGGTTCCGTCTGACGCACCGATCGCGCAGGCAACACGAACCATAACGCGAGCTTGTTCTTCGTTATCACGAAGGCGGCCAATCACTTTGAGCGCCTCTGCTTTACCGATCGCCGCGTCGAAATCAAAATTCCCAACGACCTTCTCAAAATAAGCAATCACGTCGGTCATCGCGAAGTGTTTAAGCTCATCCGAGTTGCGCATGTACCCCGCCATCTTCTGTTTTTCGTCAGAGGATACGGTTCCATCCGCCGCCGCTACCAGGGCACAGGAGGCTACAACGGCCTCCATAAAGGTGCGATTGCGGAACTTTGACACTTCCGCCGTCAAGCGGGCGTGGGCTTCATTACTTTTGTCTTTCAACCAGTTCAACATAGTTAAGCTCCTGCTAAATGACAGATTTCGAAACGCCGACCAGGTCGTCTACAGTGCGGCCGGTGGCCTGAACGCCGTGGGCCGTCATGCTCCACCCGTCGCTGCCTTTTGACAAAGACGCCATAACAACGCCTGTATGTGCGCCTTGCTCGCGCAGTGTGTAAGTGCAGATTTCCCGTTGATTGGTATCGTCTACCAGTCGGGCGACTGCGTTATCGACTTCATTGAAGGTCTGGCCGCGAAAGCTGTTGACCGTGAAAACAAGATGCGCCGCGCGTGGGTCCAGACGGGAAAGATCGACCCGAATCACTTCGTCATCGCCGTCGCCTTCACCGGTCAGGTTGTCGCCGTCATGGGTGATAGAACCGTTTGATGATTTGAGTTTGGTGAAACAGACTCTGTCAATTTCGTTCTTCGCGCTGTCAAAGACCAGCACGCTCGCGTCAAGATCGATAGCCGCACCGCCGCCAAACAGCTTCCCGAAGAAGCCTAAGAAGCCTCCGCCGCTTTTTACCGGATCCCAACCCAGCCCCATAAAAACACGGGACAGTCCCGGATTATCTTTTGACAGACTTATCGCCTGGCCTTTCGATAGAGAAATACTCATTTTTTAATTCCTTTTATGGCTTTGAAAAACAGTACAATTTTCTGCATCTGTTGTGCAATGCATTTTCCATTCCGTAATGAATCCTAATTTACTCTTTCAGCCGCTGCCGGTCTCCCGATTGTAACTGGCCTGCCCAAACGAGTGACACCCGAACCGCTCCGCGCGCGCCAGTGTGCGGCGTGCCCACGCAGCATGGGTTGCAGGCTCGCACATAACGCCACCAATTTGAAACACGGCACTCGCGTCCCGATCAAGGATTGCTCTGGCGGCACGTAGGTCCTCCTCCGATACGGAGAACGCGCCTTCAATGATCGGAACCTGAGCCGGATGGATGGCGGTTTTTGAGACGAATCCCATTTGCACATCGCGTTCCACCTCACGGCGCAACGTCTCCGTGTCTTCAATGATGTCAAAGACCGGAGCGGAAACGGGAATCCCGGCCGGGATCAGGATCGATGCCGCCATCGATAAAAACCAGCCAAGCGGACCCTCGTAGGCCGTCATGCCACGCACCCGGCGCAGCGCCATCGAACCCAGAAGATCGTTCCCACCAATCCGGACCGCGGCGATCCGGTCCGGTCCGGCGCTCAGCAACAGGTCCCGAAACTGAATCAGCCGGGCCGGATCGAAAAATTCCGGTGTCTCAAGCGTTGGCATGAGTTTCAGGGTGGTTCCTGATAGCAGCGAAATCCAGTCCGGGGCGGTTTCAGGCCGTGCCTTCGGCAGAACAAAACCGTCAATCTGGGTAATGCCGTCAATGGCCCGAAGCCGGCACGCCATATCATAAGACCGGGGCCGGATGAAAACCTGCGGCCGGCTGTCAATGTTACCAAGACGGGTCTTTAGCAGTTCCGTCAGGGTTCGAATGCCTTTCTCAATGTCTTCCTCACGCAGCGCATCCTCCAGGCAAAGGACAATCGACGAGGCTGGCGACGGTGCCAATCCTGACACTATGTCTGGCACCTTCGGATGTATGGCGGGCATGTAGAGAGTAGCCCCCAGTTTATAAGCCGCAAACATATGAGACCCAAAGTCAGTCATTTAGTTTCCCTGATGAGCGTAATCGCCCGGTAAGGCCCGGTGAGGTCAGGCGCCTCAATCAGATTGACCCCGTCCTGACGGCAAAGATGAATGAGCGCTGCAAGGTCTGGGTCTTCCCTGAGCGATCGAACCAGAACGCATTCTGGCCGGCGCCGCAGAACCGCCCTTGTGGCCTCCGCA
>Ga0314774_1000808_pt1 | contig 22353 bp, 23 predicted proteins | sample MetaGCBIA2018_FD_204515 | JGI IMG/M metagenome (GOLD analysis project Ga0314774, IMG submission 204515) | Cryopeg brine microbial communities from Beaufort Sea near Barrow, Alaska, United States - CBIA 2018 | ecosystem: Environmental > Aquatic > Marine > Coastal | place: USA: Alaska | collected...
CGATAGAGGTCGGGAAGAGTTGGATCTGACAGCGTGGTTCTCCTTGTATAAATTCCATACCACAAGATACGGAACCCTGCTTTTTTATGAAAGAAAAGGTGATGGGTTTTGAGACAGTCTGACGGTGCGGTATAATTGCCAAGGTAGATACTGTCACTGGTGACGCCAGCTATATAATAGGAATTATAACCCAGATCAAAAACCTTATCCCGGATCACTGGATGATGCGGATAACGACGTATAAAACTATTGTTTCGGTGAATTATTCCTTCCGATAGGCTGTATAGGATAATCACCGTTGCAACACCAAATACCGTACAGGCAGCAATGATCAATATGTGAGTTGATGGTTTCATTGAGTTGGGTTTTTAGGTTCACGCTTCAAATGTTTAAAATTTAAATAGATGGCAAATAAGGAAATTAAGATGAATACCAGATTAAAGATCAAGTGCTCTTTCCACCCCAGTGTTTCCAAAACACCACCACAGGAACAGGGTATGAAATCTGTGAAATTCAGAATCAGTATGATATAGGTAGTAAACATTATCATTAAAAAGTAAAAACCGTAAAGGCCCATCAGTTCCAGTTTTGGAAGAATAAGAAAAATCACGGTTAGAATTTCAATGGCGGGCACACCAAAAGCAACGTAATCTGCAAAGGCACTTAGCATGGGGGACTGACCCAGTTGTACACGAAACTGTTCAAAACTAAGGATTTTGCTTAAGGATGCGTAGCAGAAGAGCACAACACATAAGTATTTGATGATCTCCTTTACAATAAAAACCTTATTTGGATTAAGCAGTTTCATATTCAGTAATTGATGAATATAAAATTCTTTAATTCAGGCTGATTTGCTTTGCCCTTAAAGGTTTCAAATTGGTCTTAGAAGTGCTTTGATCAGAATTTTCGTATTTTTGAAGGACTGATACCATATTCTTTTTTGAAGGATCTGGTGAAATGCGAGAAGCTTACAAAACCGCAATTTTCAGCAATCTGACCAATGGGAAGGGTCGTATCCCTAAGGAGTATTGAAGACTTTTCTAGCCGTTTTCTTTTATGATATTTAAAAATGGTATCCCCATAGGCCTCTTTGAACATCGATTTCAGTTTGCTTTCACTTCCGCCAACTGTTCGTGCCAAAATGCTCATACTAGGCAGGGATGTATTCAAATTGGCCATAATGTAGGCATGCAGTTTCCGCAGTATTTTCCGCTTATCCTGTAACAACAGACTTCGGTACTCGCTGGGATACCTTTCCCGATCATCTGTACGATCTTTTAGATAATTGATTATTCTCTGGTTTCTCTGGATAGATTTGAATGCAGAAAGGCAATATAGCGATCCTTGTTCTGTCTGTGCTTTATGGAAATAAGCATAGCAGATCCACAGATATCCACTCTTATGAATGAATTCCAATCGAAATGGATATTGATCTTCCTCTCTGTTTTCGAGAGACTGGGCCCCTTTCTCGGCCTCCAAATATGTAGAGGACTGTTCCGAAATGAAAATACTTATTGACTTACCCAATACCTCTTTTTGATCATAGTTAAGGATACGTTGAAAATTACTCGAAAAAGCGGTGATACATAGGTTTAGATCTAGGCACAGGATCATATTTTCCAACACTTCCGAACTCCTTTCATGATCGATTTGATGTACTGCGGTATCGATCTCCTCGACCATTAAATTAAGGGAAAGCACGATCTCCTCAAGATTATCCTTATGGTTTTTGAGATCCAGCTGATAGGCATAATTGCCCAAAGTGATCTCAGTGATGAAATCCAGGATCTGCAATACCCGCTTTCTATACGCATCCGTTTTCATGGTCATGGCTTTAAAGGACGCTTATTCCAGATAGGAATTTAAAAAATCCAATGCCTTCGATATTTCCGTAAACTCACGGGTAGGAACGCTGGGCTGGCTTGTATTTATAAAAATCTTACTTATTTTTCCTGAATAGGATTTTTCAACGATAAGTGCCACGGCCAGTGCCATATTGGAACCCTGCATCGCAAGGTAGTCACGCGCTGGTTTGGTTACGGTTTTAAGTTGTCTTAGGTCACATAAAATAAGGAATGGCCTTCCGTTTTGAAACCGTATCCTATCCCTTACAATACTTTCCGCAGCTTTTAAATCAATAACAGTATTTGGTTTGTATACAACATGTAGAATATCATCATCGATCCAAAAGTGTACATAATCTTCACTTTTGAACATAGTTAGGGTTGTTAGCAATGACCCAATGTACCAAAAAAAACACTATGATTTTTAGCCATTTATTGGCAGATTTAAAGGCCTTTACATCGAAAGCCTATAATTTGCTGTAGTTTGGGGCTATTTGCCCATAAGGTGAACTTTTTGCCCATCAAGCCATTATAAACTCATAAAATGGCTTAAGAGAATTTCTTTTGCTAGTTTCATATTGAATTAAAAACTATATCATGGCAAAAATCAAGCACAACAATTTTTTGGATACAGTGGTTTCGGTAATGTCGCATGCAAAAGAGGCGGGCGCCCTGCATCTTTATGCGGAAGGAAAAGAATTCAATGGTAGGCACATACAGGTCAAGGGAAGGAAACTGTTTCATTTCGGCACCACTGGTTATTTGGGGCTGGAACAGGACCCCCGTTTGAAGGAGGCTGCCATTGATGCCATAAACCGGTACGGTACACAGTTCCCTCTATCAAAGTCCTATATTTCCCATCCATTATATGCTGAACTTGAGTCACTTGTCCATGATATTTATCAGCATCCCATTATCATCACTAAGAACAGTACACTGGGACATATGGCCGTAATCCCTTCCATTGTCAACGATGGTGACGGGGTCATTTTGGACCATCAGGTCCACTGGAGTGTTCAGAATGCGGTGAATCCACTAAAATTAAGATCGGTACCCGTTGAAATGATCCGGCACAGCAATCTGCAGATGTTAGAGGATAAAATCAAAAAACTGCAATCAAAGTGCAGAAAGATCTGGTATATGGCCGATGGTATATACTCTATGTATGGAGATTATGCGCCTATTGAAGAATTGATAAAACTCTCCAAAAAATATCCCCAACTCCATTTTTATTTTGACGATGTACATGGGATGAGCTGGAAGGGCAAGAACGGAAGTGGCTATGTGATGAGTGTTCTAAAGGATATCCCCGACAACGTGATCCTATTCGGAACCTTGAGCAAGACCTTCGGCGCCAGTGGTGCAGTAATGGTATGCAGGGATAAAAAGATCCATCAAAGGATCAGGAACTTCGGAGGGCCGCTGACCTTTTCGGCGCAATTGGAACCCGCCTCCGTAGGCGCTGCCATCGCATCGGCAAAGATTCATTTAAGTAAGGAGATTTATCAAATGCAAGCGGAGCTTCAGGATCGAATCAGTTTCTTCAATGCATGCCTACAGCAAACCGACCTGCCCCTGATAGCGGTCAACGACTCCCCCGTATTCTACATTGGAACGGGTATGCCGGAAACCGGTTACAACTTGGTTAACAGGCTTATCGGGGATGGGTTCTATGTCAATACGGGGATTTTCCCTGCAGTACCGGTCAAAAACACCGGGCTCAGGATCACTATTTCTAGGCACAATCAAAGGGAGGAAATCAAGGGTCTCGTAAGTGCACTGCAAAAACACTTTCCAAAAGCGCTGGAGGATACCCAGACCAACCTGGAGCGTGTGAACTTTGCCTTTGGCAGGCAAACGGGAAAACTGAATACCGAAACGGCACAGGGCTCCAAGCTTTCCCTCGAAGTAAAAAGATCTATCAAGGATATCGATAAAGAACTTTGGAACAAAACGGTGGGAAGGAACAGTCTTTTAGACTGGGAGGGCATATCCTTTTTAGAAGGGGTATTCAGTAATAATGAAATGCCCGAACACAATTACGATTTTTATTATTACATAATAAACGATCCGAATAATAGACCGTTACTGCTGACCTTTTTCACCTATGGGCTATGGAAGGAGGATATGCTGGCTTCTACATCAGTATCCATCAGAATGGAGAGGGAGCGTGTTGATGATCCCTACCTGCATACCAGTTATGCTTTGAGCATGGGCTCGTTCATCACTGAAGGGGAGCAACTATATCTCGATCGATCGGATGGATACTGGAAAGATGCGCTTTCAATGCTTATAGGGGAAATCGAAATATTGGAAAAAAAACTGGAGCACCAGACCTTGATACTTAGGGATTTTGAAACCGATGACAAAGAGCTGAATACCTACTTCCACAAAAAGGGTTTTGTGAAGGTCTCCATGCCGGAGAGTGCCATCTACGATGAATTCAGCTGGGACGATGAACCTGGTTATTTACAGACTTTGAGCAGCCGTTCGCGCAAGCATTTCAAAAAGGACATTGCCCCGTTTGCCGATCTGGTAAGGATAGAGGTGCTACAAAATACGACCAAAAAAAACATCAACGCTTTTTATGCACTCTATTTGAGCGTCAAAAGGAATAACCCAGGGCTGAATACCTTTGACTATCCAAAGAAATTGATCAAGGCAATGAATGCACACCGGCAATGGGAATTCATAACCTTGAAGGTGGAGCAGGGCGGTCATTGGAAGCTGGCGGGTGTCATGTTCTGTTACCATAACGCAAATGACGTCTATGTGCCCAATCTTATAGGTATGGATTACGATCATGTGAGGGAGTTTCAGGTCTATAGGCAGTTGTTGTATCAGACCATCATAAGGGCGAAAACCCTAGGCGTACAAAAAATAGATTTTGGACTTACCGCCGGTTTTGAAAAGCGGAAAGTGGGGGCAAAGGTGATCGATAAATGCGCCTATATCCAGACCCGAGATAATTTCGCCATGGAGGCTCTGGACTGGTTGAGACAGGATTGATCATTTGAATCTTAATTTTTTCGATCTCCTATCTTCCTTAAACACCCTTTTTGAAAATAGCACAGCAAAGGCATTTTTTGCTCTCTCCAAATACGGATGCAATGTTCGAGGAATCCCTCACCCTTTTCACAACTAAAATCGACCGGATCATTCGATCAGGCGATTCCTCATTGAAAAAAGCGGAGAAGGGTATCAGGCTCTGTAATAGTACGCTTTCGAAGTTCCAGAATAATATCGAGAACGAGGATTTTGAGAGCGCAGAGGCGGAAATTGATTTCTTCAGGAACATCAAGCCCATTCCAATGAGCTACCTGATCTACTTCACGGAGGTAAGGTCCTGTGAGATCAACATTCCAAAGACCGGGGAACGGCATAAAATCAGGTTTCTTGAAAAGGAGGTTAAGAAGATCAATAAATTCTTTTCCCAGAACAACGATTTTGTAAATTACATGGAACAGTCACACAATTATCTGGATCACCAGTTTTTCTCACGTAACAATCTGGACAGCTTTCCATTTGCACCCACAATAAATTACTATCAGTATCCCGAATTCTCGACCTCCCATGATATGTTATGGGCAAAGATCCAGGCAATGTACAGGTTCATACATTATATACGGGAGGGCCTTCAGGCTTTAAAGCCCGGCAACAGGAACATCTACGCAGAGAGGCAGCCCAAACTGTTGTTGTGGTCGGGAACCAAAACGTCCCTTGTGGAGCTCATCTATGCGATTCATGCAAATGGGGACCTTAACAATGGTGCGGTAGAGCTAAGCCGTGTCACTTCAGCCTTTGAAGATTTCTTCAATATAAAACTGGATAATTTCTACAAAACCTATTCTGAAATAAAGTCCAGAAAGGGTTCCAGATCCAAATATCTCGATGACCTCAAGATCTGTCTCGAGGCCAAAATGAATCGGGATGACGAAAAATGATCTTTTCGTAGTGCTTCGTAACTACGAAAATCAAAGATTTCAAAATGTGAAGCTTCCAAGTGAATCCTGAATTAACCGAAAGAGCCGAAACTCCACCAAACCGCACCAATGTTAATGGAAAATATTGAATGTTAAATTTTGACCGTACTACGATATCACAAGTGAAGAAAACCAGTTAAACATCCCCAAATTTGTGGAACGAAAGTCAAATCGTGATAGGGGCCATCAATCAACAAGAACTAACCCGATGGCTCCTTTCTTTAAAACCTTCTATTATGCCAACAAGTATTATTACCACAGACGATCTTCGGGAATTCAAAATGGAATTACTCGATGATATTAAAAATCTTTTAGAGAATCAGTCTAAGGGGAAATTAAAACGATACCTTAAATCCTCCGAGGTTATGGATCTTCTACAAGTAAGCCCAGGCACATTGCAAAATCTTCGCATTAACGGTACGTTGCCCTACACCAAAATTGGCGGTATCATTTATTACGATACTGAGGAAATTCAAAATGTGATGACTGTAAACCGGGTGCAGCACGGATTAAATTCTTAGGCGATGAATTATATAAAGCTACTCAATGGGGCTTTTGAAAAATTCTTCTTCGATGACCGCTTGAACCCAACGCACATTAGCCTGTATATGGCCTTATTTCAGGAATGGAATAGTTGCCGCTTTGCCGATGAATTCTATGTAAACCGCCGAGACCTTATGAGAGTTGCCAAAATTGGTTCAAAATCCACTTACCACAGATGTGTAACCGAGTTGGATGCTTGGATGTACCTATCCTATTTCCCCTCCAATAATCCATATAAGGGCAGTAAAATCAAGATGTCCATTATCGGGACAAGTGATGAACCGGCTACGGGACAGTACAATCCCGTATTGGAACGGCTTGCGGAACGGTACCATCCCATACGTGAACCAGTAGTGTACCGGCACCATCCCATTAGTGGACAAGCTGTGTACCAGCACCGTCCCGTGAGTGGACAAGCATTGGTATCTACTATAAACAATACCAAACAAGTAAACATTAATAAACAGCCAAAAGGCAGGCAGGTCGCTTTAGATTTTTTTATGGAAAAAGATTTTAATGCTGATGAAGGAAAAAAATTCTTCGACCATTACGAAGCCAAGGATTGGAAAACGAGTGACGGAAAAACGATTCGCGATTGGCAGGCATTGGCAAAAAACTGGATGGACAGATCCGAATTATTCGACGGGCAAAACGGATCAAACAAAAAACAGGCGTCTCAGATCAAGGATAACTTGCGAACCAGTAAAAACAAGGACTATGGACAACCCCTCTAAAATTACCGAAGGTGGCGTGGAATATTTACTTGGAACGTTTGATGGTAAAAGTGTGCTCTACGATTTTGACAAAATTTTGCTTTACCTGAATGCTAAGGGTAAACTGCTTTTTGGGAGCAAGTTTAAAATATTTGACGAGGACAAGGAAATAATCCTTAAGCTCTGCAACTATTTTGTTCGTGATAAAGAAAATTGCAAGAAAGACGGTATTGATCCCAACAAAGGGTTATTGGTTTCTGGGCCTGTAGGCTGTGGAAAGACCAGCCTTATGAAACTGCTAAGACACATTGTTCCCCACCAGAGACCTTACGAAATGATCCCGTGCCGCAACGTAACGTTCAGCTTCAACCATTTGGGCTTTAAAACCATTCAGGATTTTGGGGACACCAAGTTTTTTTGCTTTGATGATCTGGGGATAGAACCTGCCGGCAGGCACTATGGCAAAGATTGTAACGTAATGGGCGAGGTGCTGTTATCAAGATATGAGCTCTACCTACAGACGAAAGGAAAAATCAAAACCCACGCCACCACGAACCTAAATGCCGAGGAACTGGAAGAACGCTATGGGAATAGGGTGCGTAGCCGGATGCGGGAACTGTTTAATTTGATAGCTTTTGATGAGGGGGCTGGGGATAAGAGAAAATAGAAGCCTAATGGCAATTGCGTCCGTATTGGCAAGAGTAATGGACTTATCAAAACAATCCCTAAATATTAACCTAGTTTAAATATCCTAATTGTGATGTTAAATTTTATCTTTGTACAAAAATCAAAACTTTTTTGCGACTATCTCAAACTTTTAAAGACGGACTCAATTCTCTTGGTTTTAACCAAGAGAGCAATGATTGTCTTTTTCATACTGATGATTACAAGCAAATAGAAGATTTATCGGTAAAACTTCAACTTGAAAAAGCAGTAAAGTTTGAGGCCTCGGCAGTTTTTTTCAGAAATGAAATTAATAAGCTTAAAGCGCAAATTTATATTTACGACTTTACTCAATTAGATGCCGACGAGAACCATTTGACTAACATCCAAAAAATGGTATGGAGTAACGGTGCTGTTCCTATTGTCTGCATCTTTTACAGGACAGAAATAAAAATACTCGACTGTACCCAACATATTAGAGAAGACAATAAGCCCGTTTATCTAGCTAGTTTAAAAAATGTAGCCAAGGCACATCAACTTTATAATGAAAATTTTGCTGTTAAGATAAAAACAGGTACGTTTTGGGAAGAATCTAGTGTCAAAAGCAAATTTAAATTCAATGCCTCTTCTTATGATATTCTTATCCGATGGATAAGGGAGATAGCTAAACAAATTGCATTATCAAATTCCAATGCAGATGAGCGAATAATAAAAAAAATTATTATTCAGTCGATAATGATTAAATATCTGGAGGAAAGAAAAGACGCAGATGGTAATAGCTCTTTTAATCAAAAATATTTCCGGAAATATGGCAGTTGTCAAGAATTTGTTGACGTTCTGTCTAATGGTAATTTTGTTGCCTTGCTAGATGATTTACAGCACGATTTAAATGGTAATCTTTTTGAGTGGAACTCCGAAGAGAAGAATCTAATTCCTACCTTGAATTTAAATGGTTTGGTAGAGGCCTTAAAAGCTTATAAAAGACCTGAAGAAAGCCACAATCAAATTCTAGAACTTATTAGATACTATGAGTTCAGCTACATTCCCGTAGAATTGATAAGCCGTATTTACGAAGAGTTTTTAGCTGGTGGCGATGATACTTTATTTAGCCAAAAGGAGAAAAAACAAAAAGATGGTATATTTTACACCCCATCCCATCTTGCGCAGTTATTAGTTGATGAGATAATGCCGTTACATCAGTATGGCACTATTAATATCAAATCATTTACGATTTTGGATCCAGCTTGCGGATCGGGAATTTTCCTTGTATTAGCATTCAAAAGATTAGTACAATGGTGGCGCTTACAGAACGAGCTAAAACAACCAAATATTCATACCTTAAAGACTATTTTAGACTGTCTTTATGGTGTTGACAAGGAGTATCAGGCAACCAAACTTGTGGCCTTTAGCCTTTGTCTCGCACTTTGCGACGAGCTTTCGCCTAAACAGATTATCAATGAATTAAAATTTAGTGATCTTACAGAAAATCAAATTTTACATTCTGACTTTTTTATAGAACACTTGTTGGTTAAGGAAGATAAAGATTCTGAACAAAGGGCTGCTTTCAAAAAAATAAGTAGCAAGAAGTTTTCAAGAATTATCGGCAATCCACCTTTTGACCGTGGAGCCCTTAACTTATATAGTAAAAAGTGGGAGAAGGAAAACATTGATATTCCGCAAGGTCAAATTGCGTTGAGGTTTTTATCCGAAGCTTTAGAATTTTTAGAGCCTGGCGGATTGCAATGTCTCATAATCAAATCATCCAGTCTTCTCTACAATACAAGTTCAACGGAATTTAAGGAAAGGTTGTTTTCAAATTATAATGTTCTTCAAGTCCTTGATTTTACGCCTCTAGGACGTAACAACAGTCTGTGGGATGGAGCAGATGTAGCAAGTGCCGCTATATTTCTACGTAATGAAAAACCTGATTTTAGTAAAAATATCCTGCATTTAATCTTTAGGAGAACTAAAGCGGTCAAAGAGCGTATAGTTTTTGAGGTGGATGAATACGATTTTCATTTCGTAAATAGAAATGATGCCATAAATAATCCCTTTATTTGGAAAATTAACTTATTAGGTGGTGGTAGGATTGCAAGTTTGATAGCAAAATCACAAGTGCTAGATGACTTTGAAGACTATCTGAAATCTGAAGATTGTGTTTCGATGGAAGGTTATCAAAAAGGGTCTCGTGGAAAAATTCAGCCGAGCTATATGTACGAACTCCAAACCTTGCCTACGTCAGCTATCACTACAAATGGTATTGATTACCGAGAGTTAGAATCGGTACCTAATAATACAATTTTCTCAAAAGTCCCACAAAGACTATTTTTTGAATCTCCCAATGTGATTCTATGGGAAAATATGGGTACAGAAAAATTACCAGTTTTTTTGAATACCCAAAAGTCTTTTTCGTTCAAGGACAAATTAATAGCCATAAAATCTGAAACTAATGATTTAAAAGTTTTGCGGAGTATTGTTAAAAATTTTGAGAAAAACTCTGACTTTTATCGCTTTTTTATATTCTGTACAAGTAGTCAAGTATTAGTTAATCTGAATTCCGCTATCCTAAAAAAGGATTATATGACTTTGCCCTATGTTGAGGATAGAAAAGAGTTTTTCAGCCAAATAGACCTGAATATAATAGATGACGTAAACACATATTATCAAGACTTTTTACGGCACGGAGAACGTTCTGTAATCTTGGATAAACTTGAAGGAAATATACTAAAAAATACAATTGACTTATATGGTATTGAATATTGTAAACTGCTAAACGATATACAAAACAACAAAAATCAAACTTTTAAAACCTATGAAGTTAGCGAGCTGTATGATAGTACTTACATATGTGTAGTTTTTAAATATAGCTCGACATCATTAAAAAATGAGATAAGCTGGAAAAAAGATGATATTGAAGAGATTGAATCACTATCAAATTTCCAGATTTCAAATAGATTAAACTCCCAAAGGATTGTTCGGTATTATCATTCTGACAATACAATAGTTATAGTTAAACCAAATCAAAAGAGGTACTGGCTTTCTCATAAAGCCTACAGAGATGCTGATAAGACCTTAATTGATTTAGTAAAAAATCGAAATTAAGAATGGTAGTCGATGATTTTTCTGAAGAGAGCATTGAATCTTCTTTTAGCATAGACTTGTCTGAGGAAGATATTCGTCGTAAGATTTTGGAAAGCATCTCAAATACTGCAAAGCCTTTCGTTCATTCTATACATACGCATAAAAATACCGATTGGAATGAAGATAGCCTAACCCAAGTCTTCATAGCCCAAAACACATTTCAGTTACAAAAGCTTTCCGCATCGTTAATGGTTGGTGCCCAATACAGGGATATTTATCATAAAACTAAAGGTATTCCCGATGTATTTTATTCAATGATTGAAGAAGGCAGAGACCATAAGCCTTCTTTTGTAATGGAAGCTAAACGATTGCCCACACCTACAATTACTCGTGAAAAAGAATATGTTGTAGGTAAAACAACAACTGGAAATCCTAACGGTGGAATCGAACGATTCAAGTTAGAAAAACACGGTGCAGGTCATTCTCATTGTGGAATGTTGGCATTTGTAGAGAAAGAGGAATATCAATATTGGTTAAAAAAAATAAATTCTTGGATAGCAGAATTATATCCTTTCTGGTCTGAAAGTGAGTTTCTAGAGCTACAAAAAAAATATACCCATCATAGTCATTGCAAGTCAAAAGTAAAAAGGGAAAAAGATGAAGTTATTCTCGACCATTTTTGGATAAAAATCTAGAATAAATGTGTCAGCACTTTAATCATTTAATAACCTAAAGAAGTCCTAATTTGATATGACTTGGACAAAACGATTTCTTAAATTTGGTGACCCTGAAGAAGGGTATTATTTTGATATTGGAACTTTTGTCTGCCAAAACCATTTTTATAATGATTATATCAATAATCATATACGTGAAAATGGCAAAAAGAATCGATGTTCTTATTGTGGAAAAAAGAGGATTGTCATAGAGTTGGAATCAGTTCTTGAAATATTAGCGGATGGGCTAGACTACATTTACGAAGATCCAGCTAATAGCCGATTTTTAGAGAAAGATTCAGAATATGGTTACGGCGGGAATGTAATGCCGTTTATTGAAGTGTGGTGGGACGACCCCTTCGACCTACGAATTGAGAACGACCAACTACTCGAAGATGTTTATAATCAATTAGAGACTGACCAGTTGTACTGTAAACGAGATGAATTTGGTTCTCACGAGGATTTTCTTCACGACCTATGGTATCATTTTAAATTAGTTTTGAAGCATAAAGCTCGCTTTGCCTTCCATTTTCCGAATACTTTCAAACAATGGAACCTATCCGATCCCGCGGACATACTTCATCAAGTTCAATATGCCATTTTAAAGAATAATATGATAATTGAGCTTCCAGAAAATTCAAAGTTATATAGAACTAGACAGCACCAATTAAAAGATGAAGTATCTGAAGCTCAGCATATCGCCTCATTGCCAAACTCTCTCAATAAAACATCAGGTAGGATGAATGCTGCGGGAATATCTTTATTTTATTGCAGCCAAAACATAGGATTAACTATCAAAGAAGTAGTTAGCAGGAGACGCACCTCTAGTCCTTATTATACAACCGCAATATTCAAAAACAATATGAAATTGCGGCTTGTTGACCTTACAAAGCTTCCAGATATACCTTCAATTTTTGATACAGAAAATAATCGATTTAGGGATATATTATTCTTTATGAAAACTTTTATGGAAGACATTAGTCTACCTATAAAAAATAAAAATTCTGTTCTTGACTATTTGCCAACACAAGTGATTACAGAATATTTGCGATATAATCCCGATTTAGATGTTCAAGGTATGGTCTATTGGTCGTCCAAAAGTACTCTCAAAAAAAATATTGTACTTTTTTATGACCACGAAGAATCCTTAAAAAAATTGAGTTTTGACGATTCCAGTTTAAAGACTTATCTAGTTCGAGATTTATAAGCGGCTCTATAGACTTCAATTAAAATCTCTTTTAAACATTTAATAATTTCAATACCTAGCTCTTTCATAATACTCTTAATGTTTTTAAACTATTCCATATTGTTAGGCCACAGCTCGCATACTAAACTTTGAACTGTAAAACACCAATTCCATTAGCACCGTTGGACAATGGCCAACCGTTTCCCGCAGCACCTGAAAATTCGCAAACTTCACACCGCGACTCCTGTAACCAATTTGATTGGAGAGTGCCTTTTCAAAAAGATAGCCCAGATAAGCAGATTCTTTAGAATATGCTCCCCGTTTAAGTCATGCATAAACTTCAACACCAGCTCCATTCTTATTATCGGAATGATTGCAATGCAACGAGATAAACAAATCAGCATTTAAAGCTTTAGCCAATTTTGTTCTATCAGTTAACGAAATTAGTGTATCACTATATCTAGTCAAATAAATATCAAGTGATTTTTCAGACTCTTCATTAAGCCTTAAAATTTCTAAGGCAATATTTAATACGACGTCCTTTTCTTTAATGCCATTTATTCCGATGGCACCAGAATCTTTTCCACCGTGTCCAACATCAATAACAATTCGTTTTTGGGTTGCCGGTTCCTGTCCAAAAATGACGCACATTTTTAAGAGCAAAAAGACAAAAATGACGTTTTTGAGCACTTTTTTCATTTTCATTTTTCGGGTTATCAACAACTTACCCTTCAAAATCCATAGAATTTGATATCAAATAACACCATCCAAATTCATTTGAATTCAAATAATATTTTATTCATATATCTCTGATTATCAATTATTTGTAAATAAATATATGTATTTTTCTCACAACGAAAACGAATCAAAAATCTAAAACTGTTCCGTTATGAAAAAATCAATCTACTTGGCAACTTTTCTTTCGTTGCTCTCAACATCGCTTTTCGCCCAGATCGGCGGAATTGAAAGTTCCGTTAATGATGTATCGAATACCATCAGAACAATTTTCCCGATTATACTTGGTGTAATTTTCTTGATTGGCTTCCTCTTCAATGCTGGACATTTCTTTGGGGAAAATGCAGACCTTAAAAAGGGGATTACCCGTGTTCTCGTCTTTGTTCTGATTGCCGGCGCAGTCGTCGGCATCTTTACTTATCTAATCGGAATCGTGTTATAATGAAACGGTTCGAAATATATAAAAACATCAGGAAACGGGCGGTCATTTTCGGGCTGCCCATTTCCCTGTTTGCCCTAATGATGGTTTCCATCCTCGCTTCGCTATTGGTGATCATTTTCTCGTTCAGCTTTGGGATTATCATTGGCATATTAGCTCTCAATTCAGTCCTGTATATAGCCCTGACCAGAATAACGAGTAATCCACAGCTTTTCAAGACGGCGAAAGCCTTTCCCAAAATTATTAGTAACAAAAGAAATTCCGGCATCGACTATGAACAAGATTAACCTTTCGGCATATCGACCCATTACGGATATTCAGGACAATATCATCTTTGCCAACAATGGCAATGTGGTCTTGTGCTATAAGGGAATTTTGACTGAAATCTATTCCCTTTCCGAAAAGGACTTTGAGGATTTGCACGGTGCTTGGTTTCAGGCGTTAAAATCTTTGTCTGTGGGAACTGTGGTTCATAAACAGGATATCTATATCAAGAAGTCCTACACCTCGGAACAGTTGCCCAATTCGACCTTTCTGGAAAAAGCCACCCACGACCATTTTAAGGGTCGTGAATATATGGAACACCGTAGCTTTCTGTTCTTCATACTTACCAAGAACAAAGCGTTGAACAATCCTAAATATGTCAATCCGCTCCGTAAGGTTTGCAAGGGCATTATCCGCGAACTCGATGATACCGTGCAACGCTTTATCGGTTCGGTAAGCGATTCCGTTTCCTTTATCAATAACAGTCGGAAAATCGAACTTGTTCCGCTCGAAGCAACACAAATACAAGAATTGACAAATTCCTATTTCAATGGGTTCAACGAAGGATTCGATACCGATATTTTACTTGACAAGAAAAGCGTCACTATAGGCGAAAACTATTTTGATGCCCTTGCCATCAACAGCGAACTATGCTTTGGCGAAAGTGTACAGAGTAGCAAGACCAATGAGAAATTCACTTCTGACGATTTTGTATTTCATCAAGGGTTTATTGATGGTTTAGGGCTTACGCTTAAGGAGAACCACATCGTCAACCAAATCATCTATTTGGACGATAAACAGAAGTGGCGCAAGCTGCTCGATAAGAAGATAGAGGATCTGAACAAAAGTTCAAATTTCGGCTCGCAGAACAAAGTAGTTCTCGATAAAATCCAGCACATCCTTGAACAGATCAATGCCGATGACAATTCAAGGATTATCCGTGGTCATATAAACATTATCTATTGGGACAAGAACCCAGAAAATTTAGGTCGGATTGGTTCTAAAATCAAGACCGAATTCAAGGAACTGGACATTATCCCTTATTATCCAAGGGGCGGGGAACGGAAAAATTATATACTGAACAGCTACTGCTGCTTTTCTTCCAATTTTTCGAATAACGATCTGTACGTGACGGATCTGAAGCACGCGCTTTGCCTGTTCATCAATAATACCAATTACAAATCGGATGCTACCGGGATCATCTTTAACGACAGGGAACACAACATTCCAGTTCTCAAAGATGTCTGGGATCAGCGCAAGAAACGCATCAAGGCACGCAACTTTGCCATTTTTGCCCCGACAGGTGAGGGAAAATCTTTTTTGGCAAACAATATCCTTAGACAGTATTTTGAAAGCGGTGTCCGCTTGGTCATCATCGACCTAGGTGGTTCGTACACCAAGTTCGCCAAGCTCTATCCAGAACAGTACACGGTACTTCGCTATGAAAGCGGAAAGAGCCTTGGTATTAATCCATTTTACATCAGCAACCACAATGATCTCACACCAGAACGTCTGGAAGACCTATCCGTTTTCCTGTTTGAACTTTTTGCTTCAGATTTGAAAGTAACAAAGGCACAGTCAGTTTCGGTCAAAAAAATACTGCGCCATTATTACGATAGCATTTTAGAAAATCACTCCTTGGATGGTTTTTATCATTTTATTGAGCGCAACCAAAAGGACCTTTTGGGTAAACTTAAAATCCATCCTGACTACTTCAATGTTATGGGCTTTTTGCACGTAATGTCGGAGTATGTTGGCGATGGTCTATATAGCTTCCTTTTTGAAGTGAGCGAAGACCAGACCTACAAAATCGAGGATAAACGCCTCATTGTTTTTGAGCTGGACGAAGTAAAGGACAATAAGGAAATCCTGTCCGTAATGTTGAAACTGATAAAGTCGGCAATCCAACGAACCATTTGGAAGAACCGTTCGGAAAAGGGCATTATCCTGTTTGATGAGTTTGCCAAGCAACTAAAGTTTGAAAACGTATTGGAAAGTGTAGAGTTTTACTATCAGGCCATCCGTAAACAGAATGGTGCAATCGGTATTATCCTGCAATCCATCAATCAGCTTCCGAACAATTCAACTTCGGCAAGCATCCTTGAAAACACACAGGTCATCTACAGTCTGAACAATGAAAAAGGTTATTCAGAATTGGTCAAACGCCTCAATCTTTCAAGCCACGACCTGATCCAATTAAAATCCATCAAGAACAACCTTTCCGGGCAACGCAAGTACACCGAAATGTTCATCAAGATAGGTAAAGAAAGCAACATTTTCAGGCTCGAAGTTCCCCAAGAGGTCTATGCCGCTTATCTAACCGATGGACAGGAAAACGAAGAAATTATGAAGCTCTACGGGCAACACCAGGATATGGAAAAAGCAATCAAGGAATTCACATCTAAAAGATAAAACCATGAAAACGAAAATCTTAATAGTAGCGATGGCGCTAATGTTCAGCTTTAACGGACGAGCCCAAGGAATGCCGGTATATGACAACACCAACTTTGTCAGTCTTGTCAAATCGCTCGTAGAGTCCGCAAAGCAAACAACCCAATTGATGAAAACTGTCCAGTTCCTAAAACAGCAAAAAGAAAATCTGGAGAAAGTAAACGATGTGGTCAAGCGATTAGAAGCAGTGCGGGAAATAAGCAGGAACAATCAACGCCTGATAAATATAATGCAACATGATCTAAGGGATATTTTGAAGTCCCCTTACATAAAACCAAACGAGATAGAACGTGTATCAAGATCGTTCAATGCAATAGTTGAAAATTCCTTGGAAACAATGGACTTTATCGACCAGATACTGTCCAGCGATTACCTGAAGATGAGCGATGCCGAACGTGCAGATATACTAAAAAGGAAAGAGGAAGAATCCAATAATATGGTTTCAGAAATCACATTGAGAACCAAGCGCTACCGCGATATTATTTCCTTCCGCAAGATGCAGGATAAGATCAATAACCGCGAAACAGCATATTGATTATGGCTGCTAATATAATCTTAGGAATAGGTCTGGAATATATCGATACTATTTTCCAGACCATAAAGAACAGCAGCTTCTCGCAATATACCATTGCCGGAATGAAAACGCTTGGCGTACTGTTCTTCTTGGTCAATATCCTCAAAAAGTATAACGAGGGAGTTACAGATCAGGGTGGCTATACGTGGGGGCTAGATCCTGGGGAACTGATCAAAAACTTTGCAGTCGTACTTCTGGTTATATTCTCAACTCAAATCCTAGGTTTTTTTGATGGGATTCTGGTGGCCATCGAGGACCAATATCGCGGTACTGCCCCAGCTTTACTTCCCTTGCAGATGCAGGATATTCCCATTGAAGAGGAAGTGAATATTATAAAGGCAGCTCAGGCCGCAATGTCATTACTGTACGAGGCTTTGGTAACACCTCTTTTTGGTCTTAAAATCTTTTCCTTTATAATAAGCACGATCTTATGGATCCTAGACCTGTTCATTTATCCGTTGTTTCTTGCAGAGCGCTTTTTTCTTTTGGGAATAATGCAGGCGTTTTTCCCTTTGGTCATGAGTCTTTCCGTTTATGAAAAATTTCGTCCGCTGGCCTACAACTTTTTCAAAATGTACGCTGCGGTCTATATGCTTGTTCCGGCGTTCTTTATGGTCAATGTGTTCGTAAATGCGCTTTATACCGAGATAAACATCAACTTTTGGACGAATCTGTTCGGCACGGATATCAACAGTGGCCTTTTTGCCCCGGTTGTACAGCTTGGGTCAGTCAGCCTTATTGTTTTCCTAAAGTTCAAGCTCTACCGTCGCGCTACATCATTTACCCTAAGATTATTTACCGCTTAAACCACCTGAAATGAATACACCATATAAAAATATTTATGCAGTCCTAAAAATAAACCGGCTCATCGTTTTGGCCGTTTTGATCTGTTCCGCATTGACCAGCTTTTTTGCCATTTGGATGGTATTCAACATTAATAAAAAAGCCTTGAACACTGCTTTTGCCATCAATACCGATGGAAGTATCATCCCGTTGAAGCTCGTAACTCAAAAGGAAAATTTTAAAGTAGAAGCCTTGGCTGATTTGGAGCTCTTTCACAATTATTTCTACAACATCGATGCAAGCAATTATGAAAAAAACTTGGAAAAGGCACTTTGGCTAGGTAACAGTACCGTTGACAATCTCTATCGGCAGAAAAAGGCAAACGGAGTTTATAACCGCCTCTTGCAGTATTCTCTTGTCCAAAAGGTATTGAGCATCGATTCGCAAATCGAAGAAAAAAACGGTGTTTACACCTTCAGGACCATTATCATTTTTAAGATCAATCGGGGATCGATTATCGATACCTACGAGCTGTTTTCCACCGGAAACCTGATTACGGTTGACCGAAACTTTCCCAATAATCCGCACGGGTTATTGATCACCAATTATTTTGAAAATTCCTTAAAAAAACTGAACGATGAAAATTGAAAAGAACAAAATAGTCTTTGCGGCCGTGTTGGCAGTGATATTGCTATTCCTTATTTCCTATTCTATTATGGTAATGGGGGATGACAATAGCGAGATCAAGACCACCAAAGAGACATCGGTCCCCGAACTGGCAGAGGGTCAAAAAGAATACGATTCCAAATTGGATGCCATTAATGATTTAAAAGAAGTACGTGAAACCAACGCACCAAGTATTTATGATGAAAAGCTTATCGATTCCCTGGGTTTTTACGATATGGATTTACCCGAACGGAAAAAGGAACGATTAGTAGATAGTATTTACGATGCTGGGAAAATCAGGTATTCCGAAATAAGTTATCTGAATATTGACGATAATAATGTGGTCACCAAAGTCGCAAAAACAATTGACTCCGCAGCAATAAAGGCAGAACAAAAGATTTCTGTCAAGAAGATGGGTTTGGAACACCAGTTGTTCTTTGCATCTGACCCAAAGGAAAGTGATATTTCAGTTTCTGGTACTACAGATAATATTATTTATGCAGTTGTGGATGGCGATCAAATCGTCAAGGCCAATTCGCGTCTGCTGATGCGCTTTGCCAAAGCCGCTACCATTAATAGCAAACGAATTCCTGAAAACACTCCGATCTACGGTTTTATCAGTTTTCAGCTCAATCGGGTATTGATCGAGATCAAGAACATTCAGCTTCAACCCACTAAGTTAAAAGCCTTCGACCTACAAGACGGTAGTGAGGGCATCTATGTGGAAAACAACTTTCGTGCAGAGGTGACCAACGAAGTTGTTGACGATATGGTGGACGATATTAATATTGCCGGTGTGCCACATGTAAGTGGCTTCAAAAAGATATTTCAGCGCAACCACCGGAACATAAAGGTTACCGTGCTCAACAATTACAGATTAATCTTAAAACCTAAATTATGAAACCTTATATCCTGATTCTTGCATTTATTTTGGCAGTTTTCAAATCTTCTGCGCAAATAATCAAACCACTTGACACCATTTATGCCAATGATCAAAAGAACGTTGCCTTGTTCTTCTCAGAACCCATCCATCAAGGGATTACGGGGTCAGACAATTTTGTATTCACCTATAACCGCGAGAAGGAACAGTACTTTGGACTGCTTCAGGCAAAGCCGGGAAAGGACAGTAATCTTCTGGTGGTCAATAGAAATGGTTCGGTTTTTTCTTATATTGTAAAGTACAAGGAACATCTTGATAGACTGAACTATTTTATAACGAAGTCCAAAAGCATCGGTAACGAAAAGCCTACCGATATTGATCTGAAGGATGTTGAAAAGCGGGAAAATAGAGGAAGTAACAAAACCTACTATTACCAAAAATTCTGTTCCTATCAACTTGATCGAAAACAAAGAGTTGGCCGGATAAAAAAACGGAGCGAGGATATCGTTTTAAGTGTTGAAAACATTGTTTTTGATAAAGAAGAGCTTTACTTCGTGATCCAGATTGAAAATAGATCTACCTTGGATTACGATCTGAATTTCTTAAAACTTTCAGTTGAGACGAGACAAAAAAGTAAAAAGAAATCTTTGCAACGCCTTTATCAAGACCCGATTTTTAAATATAATCTACCCTCCAAAGTAGCCGAAAATGAAATCGTAAGATTGGTTTATGTACTGCCAAAGTTTTCGATAAGTAATGACCGCAGGGCGGTTTTAGCGCTCAGCGAAAAGAATGGGGAAAGGAACTTAAAATTAAAAATATCGCATAGATTTATCAACAACCCTAATTAGCAATGTTATGAAAAATATCATCATTTACTCAGTATTATTCTTGTTCTTTGCTTGTGCCGGAAAACAGGACCTTTCGCCCAGCGAGACTTCAAGAATCGTGGTAGAAAGTTTCTACAATAAGGATAATACGACCTTGGAAAAACATACTACCCCCGAAGGTTATCAAAGTTTAAAATCGATACAAGATTTGATGACGGCCGGTAAGTCTGGCGATTCTAATTTTAAAGTTTTGGAAGAAACCGCCGATGATAAAACAGCTTGGGTAAGATTTACTACGTCTTATGAAGAAAATCCAGAATTATTCAAGCTGTTGAAAGTTGATGGCCAATGGAAGGTTACGCAGCAGGAGGTAAGGGAAAAGGGACCGTTTAAGGGCCTCTAAATATATTTTTTTGCTAGCTGTTGATCATCCATTTTAAAGCCTATGCTTTTTAAAATTTATAGTTTGAAATTGACAATTAAACCTTTCTTAGGGAAATCTTAGAATAATCTTTTTTAGACACTTTTTTTAGAAGTGTATTCTCTAGTTTTTCCATATCCTCACTTACTTTCTGCTCGATGACCTTAGCATAAATTTGTGTTGTGGCCAGCTTTGTATGGCCCAGTAATTTTGAGACGGTCTCAATAGGTACGCCATTGCTTAAGGTAATTGTTGTGGCAAAAGTGTGCCGTGCCATATGAAAGGTCAGTTTTTTACGTACTTCCACAAGATCTGCGATTTCTTTTAAATAGGCATTGAGCTTTTGATTGGAAATGGTAGGTAAAAGTTTTTTTGTGATTTCAGTACGTGGGTGATCACTGTATTTCTCTAAAATCTCAAGGGCTTTGGGCAGTAGTGGCATTTCAAAAGGGTTTCCATTTTTGTTCCTTTTTGCCGCTAACCATTGTTTTCCGTCTGCACGTAAGTTAACATGGTGTTTTTCTAAGGTCATTATATCCGAATACGATATTCCGGTGTAACATCCAAAGATAAAGAGGTCCCTGACCATGGAAAGTCTTTCGATATCGATGTTAAGGCACTCTATTTTCTGAAGTTCAATTTTAGTGAGGAATTCCCGTTCCCTTTTTTCAAGCATTGGTCTGAACTTTATAAAGGGGTCCCTGTCCAACCACTCCATATGATAGGCCAGTTTTACCATACAGCGAAGTCGCTGAATATGCTTCATTACGGCATTGTTTGCCAAACTGCTTTGATAATGCCTTGGTTTATAAGATCTTAAAAAATGTTCGAAACCGATTACAAAGGCATAATCCAAATCTTTTAAAAACATATCATCGGCCTTGTATTCATCTTTTACGTACTTAAGAATATATTTTTGACTGGTCTTATAATGGCCTTGTGTCTTTTTTGCAAGTTTCATGGACATCTTTTCGTTATAGTAACTGAAAAGGTTCATTAGGGAATGTTGATTGCTATGGTTTCCAAGAAATCTGGATTTGATACGTTGAAGGGTAATGGTCTTATCCTCAGACTTTAATTCCTGATAAATGCTTAATAACTCACTTTTTACATGATTAATATAAGTATTGATTGTTTGGGCATGCTGACTTCTGCCCTTCATTTTTTTCCTTTTGTGGTCCCAAAGTTCAATATCAACCTCTTGTTTAAGGCTAATATTCACCCGTTTTTGATCGAGGGTAATACGTAGATAAAGTCGGGCAAAATTGTCTTTGGTCCTGGATTTGTTGATCCAGAAAAGCGTTGTGAATAACGATGAATACTGCATAGTTGGCGTCTTTTAATGGTTGAACATTTTACGACGAAAGTCAAATCAACTAAGCAAAATGATCTGTTTTTTTGTTCTAGCGTCAACACTTTTTGCAAGATGAAAAGTGTTGACGAATTATGAACTTTTTATGGCTCAACACAAAAAGTTGTGGAGTAACTAAAAATGCGGGAACTTTGAAATAAAGATTTCGATGCCCTCAGATTCATTACTAACAATAACCAATTTATTACTTCCCGAAGTACTTGTAACCTATT
>Ga0314774_1000809_pt1 | contig 22326 bp, 18 predicted proteins | sample MetaGCBIA2018_FD_204515 | JGI IMG/M metagenome (GOLD analysis project Ga0314774, IMG submission 204515) | Cryopeg brine microbial communities from Beaufort Sea near Barrow, Alaska, United States - CBIA 2018 | ecosystem: Environmental > Aquatic > Marine > Coastal | place: USA: Alaska | collected...
CTATTTTACTATAATTATCGTAATCAATTTTTGAATAATTGTTAAAAACACCACCACTTAATTCTAATGCATTTTGAAAACTGTAATCAACACCTGCATACCATTTGTTATCTTTACCCAAGCCAAGGCCTAATGTTGTTTTCAAAGGAGATTTTAAAAATCCTGTGCTTTTTGTGCTTAAAATTGTATCTCTAGGTGATTCAAATGTCCCTAATGAAACCGAATATAAATACTCATTACCTGTAGCCTCAATTTCATTATTAAAATCAAAATTTCCTCCGAAAAGGAAATCAACTTTATCATTTATTTTTTTCTTATACTGAAATCCGGCGTTTAATGATAGTCCTTTTATATTAGAAGTTGTTTGATATTTTGTAGCTAAAGAAGCGTCTTTCACTTGACTTAAGATACTATTTTCAATTTTTCCGAAAATATAATTCCCTTGTAAACCAACACTAAAATTTTTGAAAGGTTTATAACCAACACTTAAAAATAATTTATTGGTTCCGCCATCACCTATATATTGTGTTACTTCAACAGGGTTATTTTCAGCATCATATTCATTTGAAACCAAAGAGTACCCTACGGAAGAATTTGGCAACAATCCAATGGTCATTCCTCCTTTTTCACCTAATGGAAAACCTAAAGCTAAATAAGACAAGTATGTTGTAGAGGCTTTTTGTTTATCATTGCTGTCTTTTGCTGTGATATTCAAATTTTCAATAGCCATGGAATACGTGGTAAACCTTAAAGATGCATTTGCGGCAGGATTTAAAAAATTTAAATGATAACTCTCGTTTAAAGATACCCCAACGCCACCCATGCTTAATTGTTCAACCGTGGTTGAGTTATTTTTATCTCCAATTCCGAAAAAAGAATAAGCTGATGTATTGTTTTTTTGAGAAAAACAGACTATAGATACAAATAGAGTTAATACTACTATTATTTTTTTTATCATTTATTATAAATTATGGGTCAAAATTGTGTTTAATCCTTCTAACAAAAAATCAGGATTGGCAAATATGCCATTTTTTAATCTATTTGCCAAGAAATTTACGTCTCCACCTGTTAAAACAACTGTTAAATCTGTATTTTTTTTTCTATACTGTTTAACAATTTCATCAATTTCGTTTATAACACCGTTAATTACGCCTGAATGTATGCTTGTTTCTGTTGAATTACCAACCAATTCACATTTTTCCGAAGGCTCCAGTAATGGTAATTTTTCAGTAAAAACATGCAATGCTTTATAGCGCATTTGCAATCCAGGTGAAATTGCACCACCATAATAATTGCCTTCATTATTAACAAAATCGTAAGTGATACAGGTTCCTGCATCAATTATTAAAACATTTCTTTTTGGGTAATTTGATATTGCTGATGAAACTAGTGCAATTCTGTCCACGCCTAAGGTTTTTGGTGTGGAATATTTGTTCACAAACGGAACTTTTGTGCCGTAATTTAGCGCAATCAAGTTGATTTCAGCTTGTAATTTGGCTATTTGAGATTTATTTATGGCACCTACCGAAGAAATAATTGCGTTTGTACAATTGAATTTTTTTATAATATTAATTGTTTCAGAAACAAATGATTCATAGATAAGGCTTTCATTATGAATCATTTTGCCGTCTTCAAAAACTGCAGTTTTAATTCTTGTATTGCCTACATCTATAATTAAGTTCATTCTTATTTATTAAAGAGTTCAAAAATACAACAGATTTTTCTAAATTGTTTTGATATGTCTAAAAAATAAATTTATATTTGCATCCGCTAAAGCGATGGTGCCTTAGCTCAGTTGGTAGAGCAAAGGACTGAAAATCCTTGTGTCCCTGGTTCGATTCCTGGAGGCACCACACAAAAACCCTATAAACGTTGAGTTTATAGGGTTTTTTATTTTTAGGGGTGACAACAATAGTGACAATCTAAATTTTTCCCAGTTAAAAATGTATTCTTAGGGTTTATAGGGGTTTTATTCCAATTCTACTTGTTCTTCTTCAATATCACTAAGCAATTCTAAAGCTCTTACTGATTGGACAGCATTACCTGCAATTCCTTTTATAGAACCATACATATTAATCGTATTAATAACAACCTTTTCAATTTGCTTTTCCCGCTGTTTCCAAATTCTTTGCATAGAGCGTTTTTCACCTTCTAAATCTGATTTCATTTGAGTAAAACCCTCAACAATTGCTTCTATTTGCATTCTAAAAGTATTGCTCGTCAAAAAATCATAGAGCATATCCATTTTATCCCCTTTATTTTCTTGTGTACTAATTGCAGTACTTATTTGGACAATCGATTGCCTAAGCACTGCACAAAGCCCTTTAAACTCTTCGTAATTACAAATCCAAATGCCATCTTTTAAGCCCATTCTACTCATATCCGAAGGCATAACCTCCGTAACCAACACCCCTATATTTGCTCCTTTATCTCTGATATCTGCTCTAAATTTTTCTATCCAGCTAGGTTGAAAATCTTTGGTACGTTTACTTTCATAATAAATTGTACCACAATTCTGTTCAGTTCTTGTATGAACAATTTGAATACAATCCCCTCCTCTAGCTCCTTTCTTTATTTCTTCAATGGTGTCTAATGGAAACTGAACTGCTAACCATTCTTCAATTGCCAATTCCTGCACCTCTCCTTGCATTTGCATAGAACCTTGATCCTGCTTTCGCCTCATTTCTTCAGTCAGCTTTTTTTGAGCTTCTAATTGCATTTGCATTTCCCTAAAACGCAGTTCATTTTTATCCTCTTCAGATTTTCTGATTTTTTCTTTTTCTGAAACAAGAATTTCATTTAGCCTTTTTTGTGATTCGGCTTCTATTGCTTCTTTTAATTCAGCTTTTTCACGTTTTAATTTTTCAATTTCAACTTTAGTTCGGTTAAGCTCTTTTATTTGCTCAGACTTTTCATTTAATTCTTTTTGCAAAGCATCAAACTGTTCTGATTGCTCTTCTTTTAATTTTGCTTTAACCTTTTCTTCAATGGCTTTCTTTTCTTGTTTTAATTGCGTTTCTAAACGTTCTTGAAACAGGGCATTTTCCTGCTTTTTCTTTTGCTCGAAATCTTCTTTAGCTTTATTTAAACCATCAAATTCAGCCTCATACTTCTTCTTCTCTTCAGCTATTTGTGATTGGTATTTTTGTTTTATTTCTTCTTCTAACTGGTGAGATAATATATCCTGAACATCTATTGATGTTCCACAATTAGGGCATTTTATTTGAGTTTCATTTTTCATGTTACATTAATTATAAAATTCTTTTTTTAACATATTTTACAGCTCCAAGTTGACCTCCATCAATTAAAAAATACAAATCAATAACCGAAGGCCTAATTCCTTTGTAAATTGAATATTCTTGAATAGTTCTTACAGTTTTTATTAGGTTTTTGTCACCACTAACATTTTCTACTATACCTATTTTTTTAGCCACTTTCATTACAACCAAATCAGGTTTTACACAATCATACCCTGTTTCAAGTAAAAAATGTAACAATGATGTTGATGAACGAAAAAATGGAACTTTGTTTTCTTCCATTACCTTTTTCAACTTCTTAAACCCAATCCAAAAATTATCGATATCATTTTGTGTTTTTATAGTCTCTGGTATTTCTGTTTTGGTTAGAAGTTTATTAAATGATCCAATATTTTTTATTTTTCTAGCCAAACTTACAATATGAAATAATTTTGCTTGTTGTCTAATTCCTCCAATTTTCGCCCAGTATTTGTCTGCTAAATCACAAGGATTCATTTTAACAATTTGGTTTATATCAAAATTTGCGAAAATTTCTTTAAATATCCCTGATTTTATAATTTCTTCAACAAGTTTTGAATTGGCATTTTGACTATAAGAAATTAACATTGTGAAAATTTCAATAATTTCATTTTCTGTTAAATCTTTAGCAACTTTTTTGTTGTTTCTTAAATTCACTTCATCTGAAAAAATAGATTCAATTTTATTTTTGTCTATGTTCTCGATAATGCTATCAATACGTTGAAATATTTCAATTTTCAATTTTACTTTTTATTAAATTGATAATAAAATTAGTGACTATTTATATTGATTACATTTATAACCAGCTTTTTTGACTAATTCGTTTAAAGTAGAACCATAAGATGGCCTACCTTTACTTTTGCTTATACATTCTTTATTTAAAATTCGTTGTAGAATTTCGTACGGTACATTATCATATTTATATCCGCTTCCATTCGGTTTAAATTCAACAAATAAATCTTGCCCTGAATGGGCTAGTTTAATTATGTTATCGGAATCGTGTCCAATTTCAATCCATTCTAAATTTTCCATATTTTTTTATTTTTGCATCCATCTTAAAATTGTGCTCGAGTAACTCGGCTTTTCTATTTTATCTTTTTTCCAAATACCTATCTTTTTATCAAATTCAATATTTTTAACAGATTCTAATAAAGGAACTTTAATCTTCATCGGAATCTTCATTGATTCTCCTATCACAAAGGCATCTCCATTTCCAAGTGATGGAAGTGATTTAAGAAATGTTGAGAAATTATTTGGAGCGAACTTAATAATTTGCGATTGGTCACCACTATTAGTCAATCTAAGAGCTATGAATGTACTTACTTGTGAAATAATAGTCTGAGGTATCTCTACTGGTCTTTGTGAAATAATCATAGCTCCAATTCCAAACTTCCTTCCTTCTTTCATAATTCTTTCAACAGATTTTTGTGAAAAACTATTTTCCGTGCCAGAATTTAGGTATTTATGCGCTTCTTCAAAACAAACTAATATAGGTCGACCTTCATAAGGTTTATCGATTTTTAATGAATAATAAATTATATCAAATAATAAATTTGATATAATACCAATTACCACATCAAGAATATTGTATGGGATTCCACTTAAATTCAAAATAGTTATTTGCTTTTCATTTTCAATCCAATTAGAAATTAATTCTTCGATATTTTTTTCCCCTTTAATAAATTCATCATCACCAAACATAAATTGGAAATCATCATTACTGATAATATTTAATATAGAATCAGCAACACTCTTAAAATTAGGTTCATTAGATTTATAAGGAGCTGTTCCATTTACTGTATACACTTCAAATACAGGCTTTTCTAATTTTTCCACATTGCCTTTTAATGGTTTAGCGTGCTCATCGTTTTTAAATGCATAATTCTTAGGTTCTCTTTCACCAGAAACGGTAAATGTCCCATAACCTCGACTATGAAATTCCAACCATATTTCATTAATACTAAATGGTATGGGAGAATTTATATCAATATCATTAATTTTTATTTTATCTTTTAAATGACTTCCCATAACAAAATCTTTTTTCATTTGAAGGATTCTATCCCTAAATATATCAGTCGTAGATGACATAATATTGACGCTAAATCCAAATAATTTGCATAAAGTATCAAAATCAAGCATCCAGTAAGGAACAATAAATTTATTTACAGCACTAAAAACTGAAAACTCTTTAGCATCCTTGTTTAGATAGTTCATGTATTCCCCATGAATATCAATAATTACTGCTCTGGAACTTGGGTATTCTGTGACAATATTATTGAGAAGGTAGGCAACAGTATTTGATTTACCGGTACCTGTGCTTCCTACTATAAGAGAATGTTTAAGTATAAGTTCATTTAAATTTAAATAAACTGGTAGGCTATTTGAGAAATAATTATCACCTATTTTAACTGGAAATTTAACATCTGATTTGAAAATTGTATTAACATCCTCTTCATCAATAATATATGCTGAATCATCTATACTAGGCGTTATTTTAGCACCACTTTCAAATTCACCAACAATAGTTTTATAACCTAAAAGAGCTACATTTATAACTTTTTTATTTATAATATTATCACCTGATTGCATAAATGTTGAGAAAGATTCAACAACACAATATAGACAAGACAATCCATTAATTATTTTAACAAAACTTCCAACTTGTCCTATTCTATAAAGATTACCTTTATGAATAATATTGTAGTTATTAAGTTCATTACTAACCTCAATAATTACTCTCTCAGAGTTTACTTCGATTACATTGCCAATCTTACCGTTTATAAATTCCCTTTCCATTATTTACTTGTAGAGTTAACAATTTCTGATTTTTTTGGATTAACTAAATCACTTATAACTGTAATAAAATTGTTAAAGTCTCCAATATTATTCTCGTTTTCCTTATTTTCAAATTTGCTTTTTGTCATATTAACAAATTTCAATTTATCTGAATATGCTGAAAAATTTGGATACTTGCCAAGTACCTCTATACATTTATTCAACGTTTTTTCATCATAACAAAATGTAAAAACAGAGAGCCTAGAATTATTATTCAAGCCATTTATTATAATATCATTAACGTGATCATCACAAAATGAATAACCTAAAATAAGAAGAACCTTTTCATTAGTTGACAAATATTTTCTAAACCTATCTAAATAGGCAATAAAAGGAGCCTTTCTTGAAGATAGATATTTATCCATAGAAGGGTAAATTAATAAATCTTCATAATCAGATTTTATGCTATTTTCTATAAAAATCTGATCTTTATTTGATTTTTTAAAATTTAGAGATCCGTGCAATTTCCATAATTTTGTCCAGCTTTTCTTAATATACAAACCATTAAAATCATCTACTGTATCTGAAATAAAAAAGGGTTTTACATTACCTATAAATCCTGAGAAATAAGGTAGGTTATTACTTTCGATAGCCTTCTCTATAAGTAAATCATAATTTAGAGTAAATATTTCTTTTTGATGTTCTCCATTAATATAGTTGAGCCAAACAACCAAGACTGATAATTTATCAAAAGACGTTTCTATAGATAATTTTTCAAATATTGTTTTCTTTATTTCCTTTTCAATTGATTTAACCATACTTAAGGTTAAATCATTAATTTTTTTGTCACCTGTAATTAAAGATTTTAATTGTTGAACTTTGTTTAAAATAGTTTCTACATTATCGTTTTCATCCAATAATTCATTGAATTTTTCATTGTCTATAATCGTTTTAACATCTTTTGTTAAATCCTCAACATTTGGTAATCCGCAAGCCTTTGATACACCTGCTCCAATTAATAAACCGACTTGTTTCGGTGTTGATAATATTTCTAATAAATTTTCCATATACTAATTTTTAGTTGCCCTATTATATAACTAAACCTTTATTGTTTTCCATCAACAATTCTAATTTTTTATTTGAGGAATTTTATTGTTGGGATTAAACTCAACAATTTTCTTGCGCATTAATTTATTACTGTTGAAATGCCTTGAAATATCCATTGTCTTATCGGTGAAATCAATTTCACCCTTATCATTCTCATAAAAGTAAATTTTAATTGATTTACAATTTTCATGTTCAAATATTTCATTTAACATTACTCTATCTGATAAACCACAGGAATGCCCATACACACATACTTGGTAATTTCCTGAGGCTAAAAATCGCATTAACGCTCTATAATTACTGTTTTTCATATACTTAAAGGATTTAATGTTTTCAAAATATTTATTATCCTTTAATTCTTCTATTTTTTTATAATCTAAATCCATTTCATCACCAAATCCAAAAATTATTGGATGACTTTCTGATTTTAGTTTTCCATGAATATGATTAATTTCATATTCCATTCTATTTTTGAATTGAAAATTATTGACTAATGTTGAAAGGGCATCTGTATAATTGAAGTTTATAAAATAGGTGCTACCCATAGAAATAAGATCATCTTTATGAGCATCGAAAATTTCATCATTATTTATTGCATCAAAAAATTGATGCATAAAATTATTCTTTTCAGTTTCAAAATGAGTTTCATCAAACACAATTGAGATTAAATATTCTTCAAGTTTTATTTTTAGAAAGTTAAAATCTGAATTTAATTTTAAAATTTCGTTATTGTTTCTTCCAATACATTCTTTTAATAATTCATAATATATAGACTCAATATCAACCCAGTTATTTATGCTTCTCTCGTAAATTATTCGAAAAAGGTTTGATTTAGGTTCTAAGAAGAATTGACCTCTTATTTTTATAAAATCGAAAACATTTTTTAATGAATTTAGGCTATCGAGAATAGTCAATAATTGACTTTTTTCATAATTCACATTTGAAGATATTGATATTAATTCGTCTTCATAAAAATGATATTTATTGCTATGATTTTCCTGATTATATTGATAAACATCACTCTTGAAAGATTCTTCAAGTGTTTTTTTTAAATACCGAAATAAAAAATCTGTATAATTCGTTTTTAAACCTAATGCTAAATCAAAACCATTACCTACTAAAATTAACTTATTAACTGTATTGTGATCTATAATAATTGCCATATTTTATATTAATAATTCTCAACAATTTTAATTTCTTCCTCAGTCAACCCATACAACTCATAAACCATTTGGTCTATTTCTTTGTCTGTAGTATCTATATTGGTTTTTAGCTCCAATGCTTTTTTACTTTCCAGTAAAAAGTAGTCTTCCCATTCTGCTTCCTGACTTAAAGATAGTTTCACTTTCTTTTTGCCTAATTCTTTAATAAACTCTGCAAAAGATAATAAATACCAATCTTGCAATTTTTTTGGTAAGGTTTCTAACTCAAATTTACGTTGTAAGATGCGTTGGAATTTTTGAGAAGTTTCTTGTAAATCTAAGTTTAAAGAAAGCATTAAATCTGCTTTTTCTATGAAAGGTTGTTGGTTGATAGTAAATTTAATTGGTAGATTTTTTGCGTCATCAGGATAAAAATGTAATCCTTCGCTTAAAAAATTTAAAAAATACCAATTAATTAAATTTGAATTTAATATAGAAAGGATAAATTTCAGATTATATTTTTCTGATTCCATAATATCACTATTTTCAACAATACGTCTTGCCGAAATATGACTCGCTTGGATTAACTTTTCAATTTTAATACAATTTACTACTGTGTGACTATTATATAGGTTTTCATTATCATAAGAAAATCTAATCCTATCCGATACAACATTAATAAAGAATAATTTTTCATTTTCAAAAAGTTCGGGGAACATTGAATTATAATGTTCATTAGGCAAGTAATTTAACCACCCCGTCTGCTTATGATAGTATCTTTCAACATCCTTACCCTCAATAAATTTTTTATAATTGCCTTTATTTTCTGAAGAAACATAAAAACTCTTAGGTCTGCTTTTATCTGTTTTACTATTAACTCTTACGCCGTATGCAACAAGGCATATTTTTTCAAGATTTTTAGTATTAAACTCTATTTTATTTTTTAGCTCAATTAAATTTATAAATGGCTTAGTTTCAAAAATACATTTATTAAGTTTCAAAAACTCATGTTGACTAATTTCGTGGTGTAATTCCTCTAAGTTTGAATAAACTAATGACCTAAAAATTTTTGTATCATTATTAATTTTTCTTTTACCAATTAGCAAGATTATTGTTTTAACAATTGCGTCAGAAAAAACAAAATAATTACTTGTGTCTACAATCGATATTAAATAATGGTTCTTTACAATATTTTCTCTAATCTTTTGAGCATAATTCTGATTTGTAAACGAGTAAGGTATAATTAACCCAACCAAACCTTTTTCTTTTATAATTGAAATACTCTTCTCAACAAATAAAACATATAAATCAGTTCTTCCTTGTGCAGAACTATAATTATTAAAAAGAAACTGCTTTACATTATCATCAAGATTTTCGACATTTACATAAGGCGGATTACCAATCACCACATCAAAACCACCTTGGGCAAATATTTGAGGAAACTCTTGTTGCCAATTAAAGGCTTTGTCGCCGGCAACGGCAACATCGTCAATTAAACTATTACCACATTTAATATTGTTGTTTAAATCGTTTAATTTTCTGTTTGGTTGTGCAGTACGCAACCATAAAGAGAGTTTGGCAATTTCAACACTTTCTTCATTTAAATCTACCCCAAACAAGTTGTTTTCTAAAATGCTTTTTTCAACATCACTCAACACCATTGCATCGCCAAATAATTTGGCTTGTAATTCATCAATATATTTGTGTTCGTTTATTAAAAAGTCTAATGCCTGGTTTAAAAAAGCGCCTGAACCACAAGCAGGATCACATATAGTAAGTTGCAATAACCAGTTTCTATATTCTGTAAGTTTATATATTAAGGCCTTTATTGTTTTTTTCTGTCTTTTTTTGTCGGCATTATATTCATCTTCTATAATTTGAAGTTCATTTTTCTTCTCCTCACAAAGTTTGCCAACCGTATTTTCAACAATGTATTTTGTAATGTATTTAGGTGTGTAAAAAACACCGTCTTTTTTACGTTTGGATTTGTTTTTGTCAATGGTTTCTCCAGCCAACTGAGCTTTAATTTCATCTAACTCATTTAAGGAGTTTTCAAAAATATGTCCTAAAATATTTACATCAACTTCACTGTCAAAATCATATTCAGAAAGGTTTTTAGTGTGCTTAAAAAGTAACTTATCATCAATTTTTATAGTATCTAAAATTTCATCAGGTTTAAACAATCCACCATTGTAAGCAAACACATCATATTTTTTACCTTTAAAGCCAGTATTTAAATATTCAAAATACTTTTTAAAACGGTTATATAAAGGTATTTCTTCATCAAGATCCTGCAATGTTTTCCATTGGTCTAATATCAATCGTACAGAATTTGGAGGTAACAATTGTCGGTCTTCAGAAAAGAATAAAAACAAAAACCGATCTAATAATTTTTGTGATTTTTTAAAAAGTTCTAAAGCATCAAATTTAGGGTTGAGCAACACTAAATTTTGATGTAATTCTCTTTTAAATAAGGAGTAATCGTTGTATAATTTTTTTGTTACTGCATCTTCTTGGCTTATAGATTGCTCCTTTATTTTTTTTGGAATATCTTTTTCTATGTTTTCATAAGCCAAACACAAGTACAGTAAAGTAAACTCCTTTTCTGTAAGTGTAAATAAATTAAACTCAATATGCTCAATGGCGTTGTCTATATAAAACCGAAGTTTTTCAAAATTTGAAGTGATGATATAAGTACACTCTGGCTGGTTATTTTTGTATCCAAAAGCCTGAACTTCTATTTTGCCTAAATCGGTTGTGTTGGTGCCTTTTAATTCTATAACAGCCTTAACGACATCGTTAACTATAATAGCTCCATCAGCTTTTTTACTGTCCTTTATGTTTTTATATTCTGTGGTAAGATTAAATTTTGTTTCAGAAGAGGAAGCTGGTTTTGTATAGCCTAAAATTTTAACAAAGAAATCTTCTAAAAACTCTCCTTGGTATTGTTCTTCTTTCAGACTTTTTATTTCTTCCTGAACCTTTGGATTGTGAAAATGGTTTTTGAAGGCTTCCCACTTAATTGCAATGCTTTCTTTATTTTGACTTTGTAAGTGTTTTGCAATAACTGAACTTTGAAATAAAGACATAATGGGTATTTACAATTTTCATCTAAATTAGGCTTTTTGAGTTAAAAATAAAATATGAACTACTATTTAAAATGATTATAGGTATTTGCAATGTGACACAATGGTATTGCAACACGTTGCAAGAATGACGTTGCAATGGGTTATTGATATAATCCCCCATAAATAGGGCTTTATAGAAGTGTTGCAACAGATTAGCAACGTTATTGCAACGTTATTGCAACGTGTTGCAACGGCATTGCAACGTTGTTGTTGGTTGTTGTTGCAAGGTGTTATAATAAAAAACGCCTATTTTTAGAGCTTTTTTGAAGTATTGCAACAGATTAGCAACGTTATTGCAACGTGTTAGCAACGCCGTTGCAACGGCAATCAATAACAAATAAGGTTAGTCATTGCAACATACCAATGCAATTGCATTGCTGTTAAATGAAGCAAAAACATCTACATTAACCATTGCAACAACAATCAACAATGATCAAATTAATTGTCGAAACACTTCACCAACAAAAGTTAATTGATATACATCAATATTTGGTTAGCAGTAATTAATATAAGTAATCTTCTATTGGTTTTCAACCAAAATAAAGTGCTATATTTGATTATAATAATTGTGAAAAATCACTAAATATTCCAAGAATTAAAATTTTTAATCCCAATAAAATGATATTCAAATATCTTTTTATAAGGTGTTATTTAATGGGATAACATTAAAAGCCAATTCTTATATAACAAATTGCCAGCAAGTTAAACAAAACTATGACTAAAAAGAACAATAAAGAAAATCTACCAAATTCTTACGATAGTGCTTTAAATTATATAACAGGAATTACTGGAAGGGTAGATTCAATTTCTAATCAATTGAATTTTCTTCAAACTCCAGATTATCAACCAAGTATATTAACTGCAATTAGCGGTTTACAGTCTCAATTAACAGAAATGTCAAACATTACAACATTTCTGCCAGATTTAAGTGCTTTTAAAAATTCATCTCAATTACTTGAAATATCGCGAGCAGCAACAAATTCACTTTCTGGATTGACCAATTCAATGGCACTAATAGATTTTGGAAAATCTATTGCAGATTCACAATCTTGGTACAATGAACATTTTTCAAATACAGCTTCAATAATTTCAGGAGCAATGTCTTCAATTGAGATTCTTAAAGCAAGTGAAAATCTTGGATTTTTAAATACTAACTCTTTATCATCTTTAGCAGTCCACTCAAGTATTGCAAAAGCCACTGAATTATCTTTATTCTCAGAAAAATCCCTATCAAATTTTAACTATCAGTCAATTGGAGGTTTAATTGGAATTGAAGAAGAATCAAAAGCTCATTTGACAGCCTCATTTGCTAATTTTTCTTCTGGTTATTCTGACTTACTTCAGTCCTTCAATTCCAATCCAACGTCATTTATCGACTTAAATCCATCTTTCATAAAAAGTATACCAGTCGAATATTTTACTGGTGCTAACCTGCTGGAAATAATATCAACAGAAGAAGATATTTCCGTAGATGAAGAAATTGTAAAAAATGAAATTCTATACGAAAATGAAATTTCATTAAACAGTTTCCTTCCGAAATTAGAACCCGGTTTATACATTATGTGGAAAGGTGCTATAGAGGCTTATCATTCAAATAATTCGGATAAGGTTAGACATTTTGCTACTTCAATTAGAGAAATATTCACCCATTTAATGTTAATAATGGCTCCAGATAAAGAATTAAAAAAATGGTCAAAAGATGAAAATGATTTTTATAACGGACGTCCAACAAGAAAAGCACGACTAAATTATATTTGTCGAAATGTATCTAATGACTCCTTCAAAGAATTTGTAAATAAAGATATTGACGCAACTTTATCTTTTATTGATATATTTCAAAAAGGTACACATCAAATTGAGCCAAATTTTTCCCAAAATCAAATGATTGCAATTAAAAGTAAGGCTGAATCAACATTAAAATTCATACTTGAAATTTATTTCAAAACACAATAAAACCAGCTGGCAACACCTCATAAAATTTTATGCTTACATTTAAACTAAATAACGAACCGACAAACATCCAACAAACCATTTGCTACGTCCGAAAAATCTCCGATTTTCCAGTCCACAAATCATAATACAAAACCGTTCTACGCAATTTGAAAAAAATGAAATTAGAGAATAAAACAATATGGCTTACAGGAAATGAATTTGTTCCAGGACCTGTTTTAAATGAATTAGAAACTGAAAATGTTTATAACCATATTCAATCAAAAATTTATTACAAATTTGGGTTGTCCGAAATTGAAAATGTTTTTCGCCCATCAAACTATATAGATAAAGGATATGTCTGTACACTAATTGCTCATAGAGATGCGATTTCAATTATCTTCATCAAATATAAAAATACAGAACCTGATGATATAGGAATTGCATATATTGAACGTTCCAACATTTTGAATTATGAAGAAAATCCGGCATCTGATTTAAAAGTCGTTAAAAAAGAGGAAAATAAACATTCTCGAAAGAACTTTGGAAGAAAAGCATTTGCAGCTACGAGTGTATTAATAAGTGCGGTTGCTGACCAATTTGTAAGTGTCAATACACATCAAGTAAATGGATTTGAATACAAATTATATTATCAAAGTAAATTCGTAGAAAAAGAACACTTAACGTTTTACGCTTCTGAAGAACACAAAAACAATGTGATTTTGTTTCTCAATACTTATTTTAAAAGAGAATTACCCGAAGAAGCGAAAAAACCAATTGAGCAAGCAAAAAGCAACTGTTTTATTGCAACAGCTTGTTATCGTGATATGTTTAGTAAGGAAGTCATATTTTTTAGATGGTATAGAGATAATAAACTTAGCAAAAACATCATCGGAAAATTATTAGTAAAAACGTATTATAAAATTAGTCCTTCATTTTATAATTTACTTTTTAGTAAACCAAATTTATCAAACAAAGTAAAATATGTTTTAGATAAAATCTATCTACAATTAAAATAATCATTTATACCTGTTAAGTATGGTTTTAACATTTGAGCTAATACATAAAAAAAAATAACTGACAATCACAGAAAAATCTTTGCAGATTTACTCAAAAAACAAGGAAAAGTCGGTGGCAATTATCAAGAAAAAGCAGACAGATGTAAAACAATATGTATTGTAACCTGTGAAAATTATTCTGTTGCAATTGGAGCAATAAAAGAAAAAACTAAATCTGATTTTAGTTCTGCTAAAGCAAATTTACCAAATTTAGAAAAACTGTTTGAATGGGAGTTAGGATATTTATATACAAGCCAATCAATAACTGGAAAAGGTATTGCAAGTCAAATAGTTAAATTGTTAATATCCGATTTTGGAAATGACAATTTAATGGCTTCAACCGAACTTTCTGCAAATCCATCAATGGTAAATATTTTATTGCGCAATGGATTTGAAAAATATGGAAGCCCATATAAAAGTCAATTACACGATAATATCTTGGGACTATTTTTAAAATTCAGAATAAAAACTGCGTAGAACACCGTATATAATTTATGCTCAAATTGGAACTAGCACAAACCGACAAACATTCAATAAAAATTTGTTCTGGCGAAAAAATATCGGATTTTTACGTCGCACAAATCTTAATACAAAACCGTCAGCTACAAGGCTTAAACGAAATTTCCAATGAGAGAAAGATTTATAAAAATTTCAAATAATAAAATCTACTTTACAAATAGTGATTTCGTAGGTTTAGAACAAACTAACTTTCCAGAAAATAGCTTGAAATTTAAATATCACCTTGATACTTATTTAAAAGTTGAACTTTCAAACTATAATGAGCAATTAAAATCCTTAGACATTGAAATTAAAAATTATAAACCTAAAGAAATACAGAATTTCAACAATCAAGAGTTGAAAAAAAAGATTAATAAATTAATATTCAAAAAACTAGAATGGGACAAACTTATTCAACTACTGAGTAATTATCAATCTAATTTGCCAAAATTAATACCTGAGGCATTCAAAGAAGAAGAAGAAGAAGAAGAAGAAGAAGAAGAAGATTTCACTGAAATTGAAAATGAAAATGAAGAAGAAATTGAGTATTCAGAAATTAATTCAGAACAAAAGATCCAAGATTTTGACTTTGAATTTACTGAAAAATTTAATAATGCAATTTTCCATTTAGGTTATGTTTCAATAACAAAAATAATTGATATTTTTTATTCTCCTATAGAACTTAAAATATATAATGACAAATTATTGCCTGAATATGATTATATCAAAAACTATTTTTCCAATTATTACAATAATGAAAACTTTAATATTACCACAAAAATTGAAATTAAAGGAAATGAAATTATCAGTATCATAAGTCATTCCAAAGAAATTGAAAACATTAACAACGAAATTATAGATTCAGTTAAAAGAGAAAGAATATTAAATACAATTGATTTTATAGATAATTCTGAAAATGAGAAAAGCACATTTACAGCAGACGAAATTTTATCAAAAATTGATAATTCTTTAAATATATTTAAAGAAACCGAGGAAGATATAATAAACTTAATCCTTGAATTAAAAAACCCAAGAAACAAAAAACAATTAGTCTATCTTTCGGATAAGAAACATAAATCAATTGAAAAAATCAGATTTACTTTAAAACCTCTTTTTGGTTTTATCTTTTTCATAGAGGGCAAAGAAAAAAATCATATGTGTTGGGAACTTCTTAATTCTCACGCTACTTATCTTTGGAGTTTTGAAAAATTTGAGCCTATTTATTTAGTAATAAAACAATCTGAAATAAATATTAATACTATCAAACAGATTGGGAGACAAATGTATAGAAACCAAGTTAAAATGAATCAATTACAAATTAACTCGATTTTTAGTATTATCAAACACCCAAAATCAAACTTAAAAGATAATTTTGATATTTGGAAAAGCAAATTGATATCCAAACTTGTATAACGCCCAGTAGCTAACAACTCATAAAATTTATGCTTACATTTAAACTAAATAACGAATCGACAAACAATCAATTAACGATTTGCTACGTCCGAAAAATCTCCGATTTCTCAGTCGCACAAATCTTATAAAATACCGTTAGCACTTATTAGTTACCGTAACTTCAAAGTAATTGAAACTAAATAATAATTGATATTTCTTTGTAAAAAAAACACAAGATGATTATTAACATATCGCACTTTCAGAATCAATTAAATTCAATTAATGAGGAAATTTATAATCAACGAAATAATTTAAAATTTAACAAAAGAAATGTTGTAACTAATTTTCTCCCTAAGTCATTAACAAAACAATATAATAACTGGACAATAAATTTTCCATTTGATATAATACCAGCATCAAATAGTATTATACTAACAAATTATTGCTTAGAATTAAATTATCTAATATTCGAATTTTCAGAAGGAGATGAAAGATTATCTCACGAAATAATTAACTTAACTAAGTTAAAAAGAGAAACATACGAATGTGAACCTAATGATATAATTTTCATAAATGATATAATTTTCGATTTAATCCATAGCTTCATTTATAAATATAAAAGAGTCCTTAAGAAAATTATAAAAGAATACATATTTGATGGGATTAATGATGAAAAAGTTATTCTAAAAAACTTATTAAAACTATATAAAGGAGTCCTTGAAAATCCAGATGTACAAATAAATATTTTTCATTCAATTGTTTTAACAAAAAAAATCTCTGACTCAATTATAGAATTAATTATAGACTTTATTAATCATAGACTAGAAACTTTAGAACCTGAAACTAACAACTTAAACACTACAATACCACTTAGTATAAATAGTACAATTCAAAAAACAGATAAGATTAAATGGCTAGGGAAACAACAAGATCTAATCGAATTATTTGTTGAGTTAGCAGAAAAAAAATGGATTGAAAATCCTGATTTTCAAAAAATGAAAAAATATTGTGAATCGATTCTAGGATTATTTGATATTGAGTATACTAAAAGGAAAGAATCAAGCAATACATTCAAGTCATTCTATCAAAAATTTAAAGGAGATAATATAAATGGAAAAAAAGTATATCCATTCCTTGAAAATAAGAACTATAAAAGAAAATATGATAAAATAGAAAATAACAAGTGTTAACACCTCATAAAATTTATACTTACTTTTAAACTAAATAACAAACCGACAAACATTCAACTAACGATTTGCGACAACCGAAAAATCTCCGATTTCTCAGTCGCACAAATAATACCCCTAAACCGTTAGCCTAAAATTTTAACAAAGAAATCTTCTAGAAACTCTCCTTGATATTGTTCTTCCTTTAAACTTTTAATTTCTTCCTGAACCTTTGGATTGTGAAAATGGTTTTTGAAGGCTTCCCATTTAACTGTAATATTTTCTTTATTTTGATTTTGAAGATGCTTTGTAATAACAGAACTTTGAAACAATGCCATAATGGGTATTTACAATTTTCATCTAAATTAGGCTTTTTGAGTTAAAAATGAAATATGAACTACTATTTAAAATAATTATAGGTAGCTGCAATGTGACGCAATGGTGTTGCAACACGTTGCAAGAATGACGTTGCAAAGGGTTATTGTCATATACCCCATAAATAGGGCTTTATAGAAGTGTTGCAACAGATTAGCAACGTTATTGCAACGTTATTGCAACGTTATTGCAACGTGTTGCAACGGCATTGCAACGTTGTTGTTGGTTGTTGTTGCAAGGTGTTATAATAAAAAACGCCTATTTTTAGAGCTTTTTTGAAGTATTGCAACAGATTAGCAACGGCGTTGCAACAGATTAGCAACGGCGTTGCAACAGATTAGCAACGGCGTTGCAACAGATTAGCAACGGCGTTGCAACGGATTAGCAACGGCGTTGCAACGGATTAGCAACGGCGTTGCAACGGATTAGCAACGGCGTTGCAACGTTGTTGTTGGTTGTTGTTGCAAGGTGTTATAATAAAAAACCCACCTCAGCTACACTATGAAATGTTTTGGAGGCGGGTAAAAAAAATTGCTAGGTCTTTGAAAACCGTAGTATTCAAATGTAGTTTAATAAATTGATTTAAATGGATATAACCTTTTAATATGATTTTTATTGGTTGAAACGTCAAAACAATATTGTGGAATCGTAATAGCAACATCACTGCAACGTGTTGCAACGCCGTTGCAACGTCAAAACAACAACAAATAATTAATCATTGAAATATAGATAATAAACTATTAAGATTTGTTATTGATTGATAATCAATATTTTCTATGTTATTTAATTAATTATATTTATGGTGTTATTAAAATTGCTAAATATCTACTGTAATAAAATTGATAAGAGTTAATCAAATATGTTTTTAACCCGATAATTTGTAGGGGATAATTGTAATATAAGTAATGATATAAAAAGTTGGCAACAAGCAGAAAAAAATTGATATGAATAGAATTATTTTAATTGGTAATGGATTTGATTTAGCTCATAAAATGCTTACTAACTACAAAAATTTCATAGATGACTATTGGTACAATGTTGTAGAAGAAGTTAAAAATATTCCGATTAATAAACCCTTCGAAAATGATGATATATTGGTCCAACATTCACCTTCTAATTTTATTAAAAAAAACACTTATCAAGACCTAAAAGAAAATTTAATTCGAAATAAGAAGTCACCTATTCAGTTTAAAAATAGATTTTTAGAAATTATAACAAATAAAACATACCTGAACAATTGCGATTGGGTTGATGTCGAAAATGAATATTACATTTTATTGAAAGAGTCGATCGAAAAAAAAAGATTGTCAAATAATTATTATAAAATCAAAGACTTAAATTCTGATTTCAACAAAATTAAAAATCATCTTGAAAAGTACCTTGTAGGGGTTGATGATCATTTTAATAAAAATATTGAATCCGATTTTTTGCAAACAAAAAATATTATTGGACATAAGATTTATCACCCCTTTAAGCTAAAAGATTTCTCTGAAAACTCAATCAATCAAAAAGCAGAATATGAGTATTCTTTATTAAAAAAATACATTGATGCCCCATCAGAAGATAAAATAACAATTAATGAACTTGACGATAGAGGACAAAGTATACTCCAAAAAATTGATTTGAAAAATCCTTTAAATGGAATTAGAAAATTACTTCAATCTGATTATGCTGTTAATTATTTCGACTTAATACCTGATCAAACACTTTTTTTAAATTTTAATTACACTTTTACTGATAAAATTTACAAAAACCCTCGTGAATTTGACCAATTCAATGAATTGAAATATACAAAAGTGAAATACTTGCATATTCATGGTACAATAGCTCCTGAAGATAAAAACCCAATTATATTTGGATTTGGAGATGAGTTAGATGATAACTATAAATTAATCGAAAAGCTAAATGATAACGATTATTTAAAAAACATCAAATCAATTAATTACTTAGACACAAATAATTATAAGCAGCTATTAGAATTTATCAATAGTGCAAACTATCAAATATACATTTTCGGACATTCTTGTGGTATTTCAGACAGGACACTTTTGAATACAGTTTTTGAACACGATAATTGTGCTTCAGTAAAACTATTTTATCATCAAAAAGATGAACAAAATGATAATTATAGCGACATTATAAGAAACATTTCGCGAAATTTCAATGATAAAGCTAAAATGAGAGATAGAGTTGTTAATAAGAATTATAGTGAACCTTTAAGATAAAAGCCAGTTGCCAACAACTCATAAAATTTATGCTCACATTTGAACTAAACAACAAACCGACAAACATTCAACAAACGATTTGCTTCGTCCGAAAAATCTCCGATTTTCCAGTCGCACAAATCTTATAAAATACCGTTAGGCATAATATAAAAAAACATGAAACACAATTCGGAATCTGGAATTACAACATTAGAATTTGATACTTGGTCAGAATTTGTTGAATATATAAACTCTAAACTCGAATATAATCATTACGTATGGCGAGGACAAGCTGACTCTTCTTGGATTATAGAGCCAACATTAGATCGTGTTCTAAGAAAGATAGATAAAATAGGTGACACAAAAACTATTAACGAACATTTAAAAAGATTCAAGTATGCATCTAGGGGTAGAAGAGGAAACAATCCTCCAATTATTGAAAGTGATAATGATTGGTGGGCTATAGGTCAACATAATAATTTATTGACTCCATTACTAGATTGGACAAAATCACCTTTCGTATCAGCTTTTTTTGCATTTGAATCGTCCATTAAAAGTTCAACAGATCAGAGAGAAATAGTTGGGATGTCTAAATCTACTGTTGTGAGTAAATCGAATGAAATAAAAAAAGCTCATAAAAGTAGTTCACGTCCACCAATAATTGAATTTATTGAGCCTTTATCTGATGAAAATGCAAGGCTAGTAAATCAGGGTGGGTTATTTACACGTAGTCCTGCAGGAATGGATGTTGAAACTTGGATAAAGAAAAATTTCCCAAAAGACGATAAAAAAATCAGAATGTGGAAAATGTTAATTCCTGAAAAAGAAAGAGAAGTTGCTTTACGTTCATTAAATCGAATGAACATAAATTACTCATCTCTATTTCCAGACTTGTTTGGTGCATCAAAATTTGTAAACACGGACTTAGAAATAATGAAATATTGAAATACTATGCCTAACAATGTATAAAATTTATGCTCAAATCGGATTTGGTACAACCCGACAAACATTCAGTAAAAATATTGCTTCGGCGGAAAAATCTCCGATTTCTCAGTCGCACAAATCTTATAAAAACACGTTGTAAAACATTTAAATACAAATTTATGAAACTAAAAACAATAAACTATGATGGATTTATAGGTCCTAAATCTAAAATATTGAGTTACCAAGAATACATAAACTATTTTGACGTAAATAGAATGGATTGTGGGAATGGAATAGAACCAGATAATGAATTTCGCGATTATTATTTATTTATTCAAACATATCTACCAAAATCATATTTTAATATTGCAAGACCAAGTATGCTTGATTCGTTTTCATTTATGGGTTTTAACGAAAAACAAATTCCCGATGAAGTACTTGTGAAATTTGAACTTATTGGAAAAGGCGAAGTAGAAAATACAAAATCTTTCATTTTTAAACCTTGGATTATAAATATTGAGAACCAAGCTAATTCCAATCATTTAGAGAAATTTCATTTATATATGCCTGATTATATTTTTTACTCAATTATTGATAAAGCAATATTTATGGAACAATTTAATTGGAATCAATTAAGCCAATTAAGAGTATTAAAGGATGTTGATAAAAACGAATTTAAAAAGTTCGGATTAACAACCGAAACAGTCGAAACAATGAATTTTACAACGAGATCAAATGAATCAATTATTGAAACTGACAAATCTCTTCAAAAAAAAATTAAAAGTATCAAACCTAAATTCAGTATTGAAGAAAAATATTACGATGTCTTTGCAAGATATTTTTAAATAAATAATATTAAATATAATTATGGACAAAATAGTTGAGAAAATAATCGGACTGGGTATTCCTGGATTGATATTATTAGTTGCGATATCTGTAAGTGGATTTACTGGGGCAGCGGCACTAACAGCTGCACTAGCAACTTTAGGAGGTCCATTGGGGATGTTAGGAGGTATCGGTGTGTTAGGTTTAAGCGTGTATATTTCACAGGCAATTTCCAAATACGGGTTTGAAAAAATTTATTTAAAGACAATAGAAGGTTTGTACGCAAAAGGAGAAACAAAAGAAACAATTCTTTTTACAATTGAAAAGTATCCTATATCAAAGACTTTAAAACTAAAATTGAAAGATTTATTACAAGAATTATAAATGACAAAAAAACGTTTTACAATAACTAAGTGTTCGTGTGGTCGGCACGACCCAACATGAACACCGTGTTGACTGAACCGGATAAACTATCGATTGTTACTCTATGGGTTTTGCGTTGTGTTTCTTGTTACTTGTGGAGTGTCT
>Ga0314774_1000810_pt1 | contig 22292 bp, 25 predicted proteins | sample MetaGCBIA2018_FD_204515 | JGI IMG/M metagenome (GOLD analysis project Ga0314774, IMG submission 204515) | Cryopeg brine microbial communities from Beaufort Sea near Barrow, Alaska, United States - CBIA 2018 | ecosystem: Environmental > Aquatic > Marine > Coastal | place: USA: Alaska | collected...
TCGGTGTGTCTACGGTGAATCCAAGCTCAAAAAATAACCTTTCGCCAACCCTGTAATATCTGGCAAATATTTCTGTAAAAGTGTATTCTGCACCGCTGCCTCCCAAACTCGCGAATAACCTTATCGGAAAATCCGTTTCTACAGGAGACGTGCTTAACGCAGAACCAACCTTATAACCACCTAATATTCCAAAAGGAGTTACCGCGAATAATTTCTGTGTTGATTTTGAAAAGACCCATCTGTTTTTTGGTATTATGTCATTAATAGCTATTTCTGTATTAACCACGTATTCCAAAGACCCCTGCGCTAACTGCCATACTTTTGGTGCTTCACGATCTACAATATCAACGAATTGGAGGGAAAAACCATCAAAATCTATGTTGTTTATAAGCGCGTTTTGTTGAGATGAAGCTGAAAAACCTATGGATGCGCCATCCATAAATACATCCAACTTCGCGTTTTGTGTAAGGTCAACGGTAAGCGTACTATTTGTATTTAAGGTTGCGCTTCCGAAATCGCTACATTTTACTGTTATTATATTTTCAACTCTTTCAACCGAAACGCGCGTAGAACCAACCGCATTCCATCCACCTTTGATTCCCGCTACAAGCGTGCTTCCGTTAGCTATTAATTCTTGTGAGTCCTGGAAATAATCAAGGTATATGCCGTACCCGACTATACCTGGAAAAATACTGCCGCCCGTGTTTGGTGTTCGAATAACACTTAATGTTCGTTCAATGCCTTGCGAATCTTTTGAAAATGCTATGATTATACCTATAAGATCGTCGTCTGGATTGTCGCTGCTAAGTGTTGCTGCTAGATTGTAATTTCTATACTTTGTGGGAGAAACAAAACCTGTGTATGGAGTAAAATTTGAACCAAGCAAAATACCATCAAGGGGTTCGGAATATTTCCACACATCCCCTGCGTAGAAAACTTCTGGCGTAAGTATATTTCCGGCAGTGTCTTTCTCATTAAAGGCTGGTTGAGTCTGAGGTGAAGGGAAGTCTGTTTGAGGCCCTGTGTAGTGTGAGAATAATTCCCATTGCTCAAACACTATCTGCAAATTAAACACCTTCTCCTTTGCAGCTAAAAGTTCATCGGCCGTCTCAATCACATCAATTTCTAAAAAATTATCTCCGGCCTCCAATGATTTTGATGCATTTTCCGAGTAAAACAGGCTTTGATCTTTAAAACCATTGGGAACTCGGCTAGGGATGTCGCCTTCGCCAACTATGTTAAAGCCGTCAACTGTATTAAAACCGGTTAGACCTGATGCCCCACCTTCAAATATTGGGGATATAACCTTTTTATAAGATTCCAACGCTCCGTCACCCCTTAATGAATAACCTGCAACTGTTCCACCCGCGGGTGTGGAATGAAAGAATGTCCATCCAGCGCCATTTGCCACGCTATAATCTGCTCTTATTAACACCCTTTTCGACAAAAGTCCGTCAAATAGAGCTTCAATTGCCGGACCTGATGTAAGCCCCGAAGTACCTATCATTGTTATTCTAGCTCTTCCATTCAGTCCGTTATCAAATATCTTAATAGGTCTGGAATCAGTAAAAGAAGGTGTACTACCTATTTGTATATCCCCCCCTGTAGGTACAAATAAATCGACCCATGCGGTACCGTTCCACCAAATTGGTCTTTTTAATGTTGTGTCAAAATGTTCATAACCTACCCTCGACACTACAGGTCTTGTAGTAGTAGGGCCTGATGTTGTCGGATTCCCAACACTTCTGTAATCAGAAGAATCTCCAGTATTAGTCCCTAAATATTCAAAATAACCAATAGATGAAACATGATATATAAATCCTTTTGATTGATTTATCTGTGCCCCATACATTGCCGCCTCTGTAGTGTATGTATTTTGAACAGGTAAATCAGAAACGTCTACATTTATAACAGGAAAAATAGGTGTCTCTTCGTCTAAAACATAAAATGAAGGTGTTATATATTCCCATTCAAGATCTGGAACCGTTAATCCATATGCATAAACATAACTTCCTATTGTTGTTCCATCAGTCAAGGCCTTGACAGCAAGAGTGTAAATTATAAGATTATCATGTACGTCACATTTAGATACTAATTTAGGAAAAGCAGCGTCTATAGATGTTGTGTTATTGGGTCGTATTGTTATATAAGGATTAAGGGTGGATTCAATATTCCTTTTGATTGCTATGCAAAAAACTAAGGTGTCACCAGTGTTATAATTGATGTTAGCATTGAACGTCTTTAAAGATCCGTTTGGTCTGATTCTACCCTCTACTCCGCTTGCATTGTATCGGGTTTTTATTATTTTTTTATTGCTTTCTGCGTTTACTATTGTTCGTGCAATTGATCCGCTATTGAAAAAATCGTAACTTAAGTTTGATGCGAAAAGTGAATTTGGTTTTATATTTTGATTATTATTTCGGTCAAAATGTCGATCAGATAAAAAAGAATTCATGATAGAAAAATCTTCTTTTATATTACCAAAGTAACTATCGTTTATTTTTATTTTAGGGATAGATATATCCGCATAATAGTTTGGTCCCAATTCATAATTGTCCGCACCATTTATAAGTATGCACTGGTCACCTACATTTTTCTCGAAGTAATTGTTTTTTATTTCAATCGAACTTGAAAATGATAAAATCCTAATTGGATTTCGCTGTCCTTCTAGGATATTATCCGAAATGTTTATTGACGTTCCCCTTACGTCTATTACATAAAAACCATCGAATGTATAATTGTTTGATCCCGCTTCATTTAGCAGCATTTTAAACCCGTTCCATTGCCCAACAGTCTGTTTATGGATTTGTTTATTATGCATTACGGATGAATTTTTGCAAACGAATATACCCATTGCATTTGCTGATCCACTACCCACGCCCCTCATCTCAAAGGCTGCATTGAATTTTTGAATAGTTATGTTGTCAAATGTAAAATCCCTCCTAAAACTACCAACACCATCAAGGTTGAAATCAAAACATCTTTCTGCATTAGTTGTGTAGTAATTTAATTTCCCAGTAAAAAACCCATTTATCGGATTTTGATGGGATAATACAACACCGCTGCCAGGATGGTCAATAAATAAAGAAGATGGGTATTCTGAGTCGGTTAGAAAGTTAGGGTATTGGTTATTTATCTTTCCTGTGCCAATAAGTTTAGTGTCCTCTTTTTTTACTATTAACGGTGAAGCCGCCCTGTATGTTCCAGTGGGAAAAGATAGATTACTGAACACTTCCAATATTCCATTCAATATCGGGGCGTCGTCAGTCACACCGTCCCCTTTGACTCCAAACCATTTTACATTGATTTTGCTATTCGCTAAAAATTCTGACCTTACATAATATTTGTTATATTTTTTTATATAGACTACGCCGTCAATATCAGAATCACTTATACCTGTTACTTCCTTGTATTCTATTTTTTCACCTGTATAACGATCCAATATGTTAGATAACACCTCTTTTCCATCACTACCTGTACTTCTTATTAATTCCTGTGCCATGATCTATATATCTGAAATGTTATCATTAAAAATTGGATTTTGGCTATATACATAAGTATCGAGTATAGCTCTTACCTGTTGCTCTGTAAGTGGCGCATTGAACGCTTGACCCGGCTGCGTGGAATAAGCCTGTACAAGAGCGTAAACCCTACTTCCTTCTGGAATATCTTCGAAGTAGTTTAATGTGACGCTTGTGTCTGTGCGTATGGAAATACCATCTACCAAGTGTATCTCATCCTGATTTACGGATAGGTATAACAATTTGGTTATGGGTAAAGGAAAGTTTATCGTTTTCCCTACAAAGTCAGTAATGTATAGTGGTATAGTAGATATATTCGCCCCAAGTATATTGTCGCTGTTTATGTTAAGGGATTCATCAACTGTAAACTGTGTACCTGAAAAATCGCCGACCTCTTGAAGTTCTCCATTGTCCAAGAAAAACTTGAAACCTTCGCCATCAGCCGTTTTTATTCCCGGCAATGTAATGACTTTATCTGTTACGGAACTGTTCCCTGTAACCTCCTGCAACCCGTAATCCGCGGAAATCTTAGTGTAAACATTTGTGTTTAGATAATCCTGATCATTACCGCCTAAATAACGCCCCGTGAACAACGAACCATTTGGTAGCAATGTCTGTATTACATCGTCTACTTCAATCGCATCTTCGTTAAGGTTGTTTAAATCCTTAAAAAGGAACCTTTCACCATTTATAATAAGTTTGGGGTTTATTCCATTGAACAATGACGACAAAGCGACCTGAACCTCTAGGTTTTGGGAAGGTGACCATACAGGTATTGTAGAGCCTGAACCCGGTGATTCAGAAGGTGTAAGCTCCTTTATTTTTTTTACGGAGTTCCTAAATTCTACAAGATCCCTATATACTTGGTTTAATGTCATATTATTTTTGTATATAATTTTTCAAAGATACCCATTTTTAACAACTTATTAGGTGTGTTTTTGTACATTTGAACTATGATTGCGGTTTTTATAATTTTCTACTTTTTATTGTCTTTTCTTAATAACCGCATATCAAAAAAAGATATTGCGATTCAAAATAGGCTTATATCCAATATCAAAAACGAAAAGGAATTAAAACGCCTTTTAAACGATCACGATATTACAACCGGATAAAAATCGTCCTGATTGAATATACCCTCATCCATATTATAGGTAAGTGTTTTTCTTGCCACTGTTAGGTTTACCGATAATACCGCTAAATTACCCATCATTTCAAGTTCCGCACCTTCCTCGTTTACATATTGCTGACCGTCTATATCTATAAGCGTACTCACGTTAAAGCATTCGGCCAGTCCGTCCGCTATCATTTTCGGCATCGGCATAGTAAGCATCTTGTACACCCGTTTTGCCCTGTAATCCTTTTTATCTATGCGGTCGTCACTTATCAAAATATCTATTTCGGCAAATGGAACGGGGTCCAAATACTTCTGATAGGGAACGTAACGTTGGTGAACTATTCCCCATTGATAATGAATATCATTGTTCTCGTAGTTCCTGTCAGAACCGTATATCATTTTATGATAGTTAAGGCTGTTTATATTGTCAACCACCTTTATACGCTCACTTACCCATGTAACATCGGTGCCGCCAACCCTTATGTAAAAGTCATCCACCAGAAGGTCTTCCGCATTTACCTCGACCTCGAAAACATCATAGTCATAAATATTGCTTATGTTCTTGATCTTTACACCATCCAAGGTAATGGTCTGGTTCAGGTTCAATATAGCGAACTCAATGCCGTTCAATGTGAATATACTTGTTATGACAGCCTGCCCCAGACCGTCTATAAATAAGGTCATTCCGCGTTCGTAGTCCGGTGGCAATACGTGGTCATAATCATGTGTATCGATTACGTCGCCCTCTTCGTTATAAACATTTCCGGGCGTAAAGAAAATACCCAATCTTCTTTCGGCTGCCTGATACCTAACATTGCCCTGTAAGATAGTGGCGTTGTTTATAAAATTGCTTTTCTTCTCAAAATAAAGTTCTTGAAGGTTTTCTGATGTGTCGCAAGGGACAAGTGTTGCGAAATTATCGGATAGGCTTGATCTGAACTGTATCTTGTATTTTTCGTTGTACGCTATTGGATGGTAAAACTCCGTAGCCATTGATAAAGGCATTTCATTGGTAAGCATCTCGAATTGATTTGCATTGACCTGATTGCCCCTTGTGCGGTCAACAAACCTAAAATCGTTTATCGCGGGTACATCGAAATAGGGCGCTGCAAAATTTACCGTTCCTTCTGGAACCTCAACAACCCTGAAAAATCGTAATTGTACTGCCCCGTATTGATCTTTTATGTACGCGTTTCTTCCGGCCGGCGTAAGTCCTGTGAATATATTTGAAGATTGGTATTCGTCTCCAATGCTATAAGTAAATTTTAATAAAGGGTTTGATGTAGTGGGTATTATCTTGGCAATACTGCCTTCCACAATAACATCCGCCACGCCAAAGTTGGGGGGTGTTTTAAACGATTGTTCGTTTACTATACCATCATGGGTAACCCTTGCTTTTATGCTCTTATCCCGCCTTACCCTTCTTATAAGTGTAGTGGTATTTACCTCGGGTCCACCAACGGAAACACTATCTTCAAACAGATATATTTGATCGACCGATTTAGAAGCGGTGACCGTTACCTTTACATAACTTTTTGGCTCTTGGTCATCTTCTGAAAAAGACAGTGTGAACGGTATGGGTTTAGGTTTTACAATATTCCTTACCGTTAGGGATATTACGCTTGATGTTGTCGTTGCCCCGTTAAAAAAGTCGTCATTTGGGTGCTGAATTATTAATTTAGCTGCTGCACTTTCCCTTTGCTGGGTAAACACGCCCGCGCCGTTTGCATCAAAATCTACCCTAAATGCATCGTATAGGTATTTTGACTGGAAAGTCAGAATATCAAACCCAGGCGTTCCTGTTGTGACCTCACCGTATTTGCTTCGCGTGGTAACAAAGCGCAAGTTTATATTTGGCGCTAAATTAAGCGTCTGGTTTACCGAAGGTACTCCCGTAAATTTTATCTCAATCTCGCTAGCCATTGCTTATTTTTCTTAGTTCGTATTTTATTGAATCCCCAAATTCCATTTTATAGATATATCCCTGTTCCGATTGCCCGTCTTCGTTAATGTAATCTATAGTCCTGTAACGGTTGTTTATTTTCCTTACAGCCTCGTAAATGGAATCTTCAAGATTTGATTCAAAGATAACCTTCATTTCCGAAAACAAAGCAGGTTGCATCTGATCAATTCGCCTGTTTAGTTTTTCGGGTGTTATTATCCCGTCTATGGAAGTGACCAAATTCGGGTTCCCGTTTGTGCTGGCATACCTTAACATCTGTTTTCCGTAAAAATCCCTATCCATTCCAGATTTGAATATGGGCGCATGCCTTAAAACGCAGTTTGCAGGGCTTAACCTATTGTTATAGGTTGTATCTGCTGAATATACGCCCGATACGCTGTCAAAATCCCTTTCGTTTGCCCTGGGAACGAATACGGAGGCCTGCGCGTCCGCATCCAACATAAAAACATCTTTATCGTATTTGCTGTCACGTTCTGGAAAATCTGCATATTGTATCCTTCTCTGGGTTTCGATCTCGTTAACATCGCACCTATATTCGGTCGTTGCTTCATACGTATTTTCAACCCTGTCTATGGGCAATGTATAGGTATTTACCGTATGGGTAGCCTGTAGCCCGTTAACACCGTCCACATCACCGCTATTGCTGTAACCTATCTTTATGGATGAATATACCCATTCAGGGTTTACCTCATTCTCAATATTCGATACACGCCCCAATTTTACAACGGTGTTATCCCTGAAAAAGTGGTCTATTTTATTGAGCGTTACAATATTTTTTCCATCCCTAAAAATCACATCGTAGGCAACTGGTAAAATGGTATTTATTGCGTTATAAAAATCTTCAAAGGAGGTTGTAAGTACAGGTATTTCTGTATCCACTCCATTATCGTCTTTTCTTTTTACGTTCCTTATTGATTCGCCCGAAGTCATTAATAGAAACCTGAATCCATCCTCTTCAAAAACATCGCTTTCAAATTCAGCTTTTGAATCCATTATCTTAACCAAACGTGAACCCACTTCCCTAGCGGTTACCGCCATGCATGCCGTTGTTTTAAAACTGCTGTCCTCTGTCACCTCAAAACCGCAATCGTCCCACAAGATGCTTGATCTACCACCTGCGACCACCGAAACCACTAGAGCAAGGCTTTCATCTGTTTTTAGGTCAATGTTTTTCTGATTGAAACTGAATGTAAACTTTCGATTGGTAAAATTGGTCTTTGTATAAAGACGTTCTTTGCTCAATAATGGATAGCTGCCATTTTCTGAATAACCGTACTTAACCAGGTCAATTGCAAATGAATCTGCGCTTCTGGCGGGTATCATGGTTCCCGATAACGTGCCGTTCAATATTATGGAATGCGGTCTGTCCGCTCGCAAATAGAACATGTTACCGGCGCGACCGTTGCCTATTGATTGGTTACCTTCATCCATTGCGGATTGGTAGGGTTGTACAAGGTTTTCAGGATCTGAATTGAATTCTATTTTCAGTTCAACCGCCTCCGATTCAAAATTGTTTCGGTTTGAATTGTCGAAATTCATCTTATCACCGTCCGACATAAAAAACCTTGACCTTAGAAAGAGGTTCACACCGCCCGTCACCATCTTGCGGTAATTAATAGGCACTAACGGATTACCGTCTATATCATCGAGCCTGTCAATCTCAAAATCCTCCTTCATGTAGTTATCGAACTTCTCCGAAAAGCTGTTTTCAAGATAATCCGTTGTTGCCGTTGTCTTTGTGTACTTGAAGAACGATAGGTCTAAGGAGCCCTCATCTATTGTAGTCCATATATCCGTATATGGATCGCGTTTCTGCCTTACCATCGTGCATCTTGCATTAACGCCCTCCAATAAAAAAAGGTTCAATAAATAAAACCTTGCTTCAAACGTAAATTCTAGGTTCTGTGTAATACTGGTAAATATACCATGGCTCTTTTTGCTTCTGGCCAATGTAGTTTCCAGTTTGTTGTAACCAATAGGATCATGGTCAAAGGTTTTGGGGCCTAAGATTGAATTGAACGTTATACGGTTACGGTTATTGAGCATTATCTATTTATTTTTTTTTCAAGTCTCATTGCGCTGGCAAATGATTTACCCATATCGGGAACCCTTACCCTACTTGCGTATATTGCGCGTATAACATCCTTATTGCTTGATTGGGTTGCTGCATTACTGGCTTTTACCTCATCGATAAGTGCGCGGTCAAATTGGTGTTTAGCCTCTGCCATGTTCATTTTACCGTGCTGATCTGCCAAACTCATGTTTATACTGGCGTTTATAAGGTCGTTGTAATCCATCCCGCGCGGTGCCGTTCCCGCTTTATATACCTTATCGCCTTTGTTTAGATTGGTCATTACATTTCGCCCTTCGGAATATTCAACTTTACCATTGTTCCTTTGCACTATTTCCTTGAATTTAGCGCCTTTTGCATCGTTTATCATTACCGTTCCCTCACGTTTTCCGCTTAGGTCACCGTCTTTAAGTGCTGGTATTGGCGTAGATGCTATAAAAGCTACTTGAGCAGCACCCAATACACCTGCGATTATCGATAGGGCTAGGTTTGGCAATGCCTGTACCACTGCGGCTGCCGTGTTTATCACAGCCTGAAATATAGCGACTTTTTTGTCGTTTTCTGCCTTTTTCTTCTTTAATTCACGCTCTTTACGATCGTATTCATCGTTTATGGCTTCGCGTTGTTCAAGTGTTAACGTCTCTATTGCCAGCTTTTCTTCTTTCTCATCCGCAAGCGCGTTAAGATCGTTGTCTATCCTTGCGTTCTGTGCGTCTCCCAATGCCGAAAGTGCGCCCGTTGCTATACTTGCAAAAGCCCTGGCGGCGTCACCGGCACTTTCAAAACCCTGTTCTATACCTATAGCAAGGTCGGCAATCGCATCGCTCGGAATACCGAAAACATCACCCAATTGAGAGAATACCTCCCTGAATTTTTCGGCTTCCTGTTGTGCTATCTCACTGCGTGCGTCCGATTCTTTTTTACTGTCTTCGGTGCGTTTAGCCTGTTGGTCACGTAGTCCATCGGTAACCTTTTTGGCACTTTCTAAGATACGGTCATTTATGTCCTCATCGGTAGATCCGAAATCAAAACCCTCACCGCCTACTGCTTTAAGTTTTCCTATTCCCTCAAAGGCTATTTTAAGGTTGTTCAATCCCTGTTCCGCGTCTTCTATTTGGCGCGTGTAATTGCCCCACTCTTGATTTGTTGTGGCCGTTTCGTCGCGTTGTTTCCTTAGCGCGGAAATGGATTCTTCCATTGCGGCAATACTTCCACTTATAAGGGTAGTTACCTTTTCTTTTGCAGTAGCTGATTTTTGTTCCGATTCTGTTAGCTCATCAACCGCGACCGCTGTTTCTTTGACCGTATTTGCTGTTTCTTTATTTCCTTTGTTATAAAACCCGATCTCTTCACCTGCCGCCTTCGCTATGCCGCGCTGTATGGAAATGGCTTCATTAAGTTTTTCTATTCGCTCCTTGGCCGATTTTATCTCTTTTGATTCATCGGTACTTAGAAAACTTAATCCCAATACGTTGTTTATCCCGGAAGCCGCCTTACTTACGGAACTTAAACCATCTTCCAGCGTTTTGCTCCTGTCTTCCAAAGCTTTCTTTTCGCGCTCATAACTGCCTATTCTTTCTGTGGATTTACTGAATTCTATCTCTGCGTATTTGCGCGCATCCTCGCCCAGTCCTTTATATCTTTTCGATTGTGTATCGTATGATTTTTGGCTTATGGTTTCGCCTGCCTCGGCATCGGTCATATTGAATTTAGCGAGTGCGTTAAGACCTTTGGTTATGCCATCGAGAAAACCGTTAAAGAATTTCGATACGGGGCCGCTTCCATTTTCGACTCCTAATATAAGGTTGGTAAAAGCAGTGTTCATTGCCTTTATCCTATTTTCGATCTTGCTTGACGCGGTTTCAAATTCGTTGTCCAAAGACTGGCTGGCAGTTTCCACATCTTTCATTGCGCGCGCCAAAGTGTCATAACCCGCAGATGCCAAAGAACCTATTACCCTTTGATCCCTTACAGCTGTTATTCCTAACTTTTCCAATTGTCCATTAACCGAACCTCCGCTCTTATCTACCTCGTTTAAGGATTTAACCAATAACGTGAATACACTTCCGGCATCCTGATTGAATTGTTCCTTTAACTCGCTTACGGTTTTACCCGTAAGTTTGGCTATATTATCGATTCCTTTGCCCGTGCGTATCGCTTTTTCAAGAAGGCCCAAAGTCCTACCTATTGTCGAACCTGTGATCTCGCTTTCAATCCCCACCGCTTTGGTTGCGGTTGCGTAAGCCAATACAGTTTGCCTGCCCAACTTATATATACCCGTGTTTTGAGCAATAGCCGTAGCATTGCCCAATATCTCGCTTTCGGTTGCGGCAAAGTTGTTACCCAATTGTACAATTTCGTCTCCAAAATCTGCCACGTTCTCAACTCCACCATCAACCAACGTAAGCAGTCGCGCTATGGATGCCCCACCCGCTTCTCCTGCAATATCCGAAGCCGTTTCAAGTTTTGCCAATGTTTCTGTAAAGGCAAGTATATTGCTTGATCCCTTAACGCCCAATTGACCCGCGACCGTTGCGTATTCAAGCAATTGCGAAGGGTCTAATATTTTTAATTTAGTGGATAGTTTAACGATGTCATCGCCCAACGCCTGAATATCGGCACCGGACAATCCCGTTGTTTTCTGTACGTTCTTTAATCCCGAATCAAATTCAACGACCGCATTGAATGCGCTCTTTATGGCGCTTGCGAAAAGATAAACCCCAGACGTAAGCCCTAACGCCCCTGCGAAGTTTTTAACCCCTATGCTTGCCCCGTTAAGCGCGTTCTTATAGTTACCTACGCTTCTATAATTACGGCCTACATTTGCATCAACATCCTTTAGTGCATTGTCAAGTTTCTGCGCCTGTTTCTGAACATCGCGCATCTCTTTTGCTTCCGCGCGGCTAAGGTCATTGCTTACCTTTTTGCGCGTTGCTAGTTCCTGATAACGTTTTACAAGTATGTTAAGGTTTACGGATTGTTTCTGGTATTCCGTGGATAGTTTGGAGGTTAAAACAGCGTTCTGTCTTTCCTCTTTATTCAATTGGTTCGTTTCAAACCTTGTTTTCTGTAGTGATTGGTTTGTTTTTGAAGTTGCCTGGTTATATTTTGCGGTTGCCGCGTTAAGTGCTTTTTGAAGTCTTTCAGATTCCTTTACCTCCGCATTTACCTGACCTTGGTACTGCGCATTCTTTTTCAGCCGGTCGTTAAGATCCTTTGGCATAGCGCTGTTAAAATCCTGCCCACCCGTCTTTGCCGCGTTCCTGCTTACACTCAATATCGCCTCATCAATAGAGCGCCATTTCGCCTCCATTTTATCAATGGCCGCGTTCGCTTTGTCAAGACTTGATTGATATTGATTTTCGGCCATTTTAGTTATTTATCGCATCTTCGATTATTGCCACCCATTCCTTAACGGCTGTTTCCTTTAGGTTTATCGGCATTTTTATTATCCTTTGTATCTTGACCTTCATGGTAATGGTATCCATTTCCTTACCATTGCCCTTCTCGAAATCCTTCTTTTCGGTTTCCTTAATTTTAAGCTTCATCTGAATGGCCTTTATCTGCGCGCGCATCCTCTCAAGTTCGTGGTCAAGCCCTTTATTGATATTCAGGTAAAACCTCCATTCTTTCAGTTGATCGTTATATTGTTTCTGCATAACCGAACTCATTCTTTCCCACCGTATGGCAATTTGGTAAAGCAATGATGACGCAATGGTTATACGTGTGCTCATATCGCTTATATCGGCCAATAATTCAAAGTACTGCAAGCTTCGGTTGTTCTTTGTCAGGTTTGCATATTCATTTATAATATCGAACCATACTCCCTCTACCTCTTTGGGAACATCAACGTCGCCCCAACCATCATAACCGTAAACAAGCCATTCATAACCGCCCCCCTTTCTTATCTTGTCAAAGTTGAACATTGGCAATTGCTCACAGTTTGCGTAAAGTCTTGTCATAGTTCCAAATTCAAAAGTATGTAGGCGTAAAGTTCCGGTTCCAGATAGGCGGTTAATATCTCATCTTCATCTGTGGGATTATTCCCGAATATATCCGACCCGTATTGATCCATCAACATTCCGCGCTTATAGTCCCTACTATCGATCTGCCATTTACCGTTTTCTATCTCAACAAAAAAAGCGTCTTTAAAATCTCCGGTATCTTCAAGTGTGATATGGTCATAACGTTGCCCTTTTGCCTTCTTTATCTGTACGGTCGTTGGGGAGTAATCACCTAAATAAGCACCCACCGCATCCACGCCCTCGCTTAACATTTGCGTATTTAAATCAATTATGATGTTATCGTTTTGCCTTAACACCTTTACCGCCACCGTTGGCAGTTCGTTCTTTATCTTGTCCAGATTGTAGAAAACAGATGTTAGCATTCCCGATACCATAATCTTTATTTTGAGCCGTTACAGGGAGTCGAACCATGTAACGGCATTAAACCCCCTATAAGGAGGTCAATTGTTTAAGCCGAAGCCTTTGCTTTAAGAAGGTTCGATTTGTAGTAGTCCCCATCGGGTCCAATAATTACCGAATTAAGCGCTTCAAAAAGTTTTACGGTCACATCTGCACCAGCGGTAACGGATGGAACGGTAAGTACAAACGTCCCTTCTTTTACCGTGTCGGTTCCCGCTGTGGTGTTTACAGGTGATGTCTTGAATGATGCAAAGTCAACGCCTGTAAAGGCAACCGATCTATCCTGAGCAAGTGTGGCCTTAACCGTAAGGACAACGTCCCCCGCTTTTGGCACATTTACAAACTCAAGGTTGATCTGGGTAACCCCCAGTTGCTTTCTAGCCGTGGAATCCACAATGTATGCATAGTCCTGATCAAATTCAGGTCTATCCAAAAACTGGAAACTAAGGCTTTCTTTTTGCCCTTCCGAGTTTGTGCCCACCTGTAATTTACCGGGCTGTATCATACCGGTCGTAAAACCCGTAAAGCCTCCCAAAGTTGTTTTGGTTCCCCAAATACCGCTTCCATCCACTATAATGATGTTCCAGTTACGGAATCCTTTAATGGAATGCAGAGCGCGGTTAAAGTACGTACCATTGGTAAACGTTGCGGTAAATTGATATTTACCTTCGTTGGTAACGATTTGTGTATCGTCAGCCAAAGTTTCAATTGCGTCATCGCTACCTCCCGATTCAAAGGTGTTTACGCCACGTAGGATTACTAGTTTACTGGCTTTTATCAGTCGGTCTTTTTCCGTCTGGAAATCGGCACCCGCGGTGAACGCTTCACCTGGCGCAATAGCCCATATAGCTTTTGCGGCTTTCATCTGTGCCACGCAACCTTTGGAAATTTCCGTTCCAAGTAGGTTTTCTAGGTTGCACAGGCCTGCATTGATCAATTCTTTAGTTGTTGCCATTATTTAATGATTTTAAGGTCGCGGTAACTGATCACTTCCTCATCGGTAAGTGCAAGCCTGTCGCCCTGGTTAATTTTTATACGTGCGGAACCGTCCTTATTGCTTCCCATTCTTTCGCTTTTAAGGGCTTCATGGTAGCTTTTTTCAGGGGTTTCCTCCTTTTTTTTAGTTTCTATTGCCATTGTATGTTATTTAAACAGTTATCATTTATCGATAAGTCCACCTCCAAAAGGATTACGTCCCATTTGGCTATTGCATAGTTTTCACCTGTTTTATCCGAATAATTGGGGATACGCTGTAGTTTATACCCGTTGTTCAATCTACTTATAGATGAAGTGTCGAATATTTCGATCATATAGTCAGCTAAAGGGTTAAGAACATTACGGTAACTGTCCAACATGCGCTGGGTGTTTATCTTATCCGTTATTTCCTCTTGACAGGCTATTATGAACTTACAATTGCGTCTCGTTTCCTTAAAGTTGCCCTTACTTGTTTCCTGACCTGTTGTTAAAAAAACAAATGGGTAGGGCTGATCGGATAAGGTAAGGTAAAGGTTCACATCCTTCGATCCGTTGCCCCAATAGAAATGCGTTTTAAACGTCTCTATCAAAGGAACCTGCCCGATAAGCTGTTCTATCCTTTCCTCAAAAACTATCATATTCCAAAGGTATTTACGTTATCCATTGGCGTGAAAACCGCGTCCGGATAATCGTTTTTGTTGTCCCTTAAAAACTGGTATAGTGTCCTTATGCTTCTGTCCGTACCGTAGTAATCAAGATACTGACCAGCCCATGCCTGCCTTACGACCGGTAAATGGTTCTCGCCCTGGTATCTTTCAAAGAACTCACGGTATGCGTATGTTATCCTTTTGAGCGGTGCTACTGCCTTGCTGTTATTGGCTTCGGGCTTTTGTGTGCCCAACGCGGTTAGCTCATCCCTATGCTGTCTTACGTACTTTGAATATATGTAATAGGCAATAAAGGAATCCTTGGCCTGTAATCCGTTCCATATGACGTCTTTGTTTCCTACGGTATAGGTTGCGCCCTGTAACAATGTATTAATGGCGCTATCGGAAGTATCATTTTCCTGAATCGCGTCCTTTAACCTGTTGTACAGGGCAACCCCCAAACCAAATATCAATACCTCGCGCTCGTAGCGTTCAATGAACTCATTAAGGTATGCCGTCCTATCCACACCGTTGGGCGCGTTTTTGGAGTTTGGCAACCTTAACTCACCTTGTTGAAAATCTTCGAGCTTGAATATCATTTGACTATACCTTTGTTTCTTAGCAGAATGGCAACGTTAGGGTGCACCATTCGCTCGTCGTTCTTGATAAAAGTGCCGTGCTTTCTCAAATAGGTCACCTCTTCGAACTTAACATCTAGTGCTAAATCCTTGTAGGCTTCTTTCTTTGGTGCATCGTCACTCTTTTTAGATTGCTTTGCCATTATACAGCTGAATCAAGTGCGGATTTCACATCTGCAAAGGCGCCTTTGATTATACCTCGCTTATCATTGTCGGTAATGTAAAGGTGCAGACGGCTCTCCCCGATCATGGTAACCATGTTACGTGAAAAGTCATCGTTCTCCCATCCGATACGAACGGTATATCCCCAAACATCGCGCAATTGCAATAGTCGCATATCACCGATAACAAAAGTACCTGCGGCAATTGCCGGCTGTGATACGATCTGTACGCCCTTTACGGTCGTACCGTCCTCGCTGATAAATGGAGGTAGCAAATAACGACCTTCACTATCTTTTGTAAGTTCCATTTGAAGTACATCAATTGGGTTTACAAATACAACGTTCGGCATGAAAGTACCCTCACTTTGCACAACGATAGCAGTGTACATAGCTGCAAGAACATCATAGTTGTTCGGTTCTCCAGCTGCGCCTGGAGCTGGCATAGAACCAGCAATGCTTCCCAACATTGTAGGGTTGAAAGGAGTTGCAATGGTATTGATACCTTTAAGGTTCTGACCTGTGCCGTCACCGTTAAGGATATTTGCCTGACGAGCAATATCATGCTTACGTTTCAGCGTGTTTTCCATTGCGCCAAGCAACCATCCAAAATCGGATATAGCCTCTTCTGATGCCTTCATACGTCCGGCTACTTTTTTAGCTGGGGAGTATTCAACATTGAAGTCTGCATCGATCAAAGGTTTAAGACCACCTTCAGCAACCATGTCAGCGTCACCTTCTCCCGCGCTCTCATTTACATAGGGCAAAGATGGAAGGTTGGTAGTTCCTCGATCCAAATAATTCTCTACAAATACTTGCTGACGAATATATGGAGAATAACCCGTCGCAATTGAACCCGCGTAATTTGTTGGGGTTGCTGCAGTCGTAATATTCACGGTTGTAACCGCTGCCGGCGCTTTGATCTCAATATCAAAGTAACCGCCTTTTTTACGATCTGCCATAAACCCTTTAAGTTCCTCGTGCTTTTCGGCAAGGGCTGACTTAGCGGCTTCATGGAAATTGATCACTTTGGATTCAGTTCCTTTTTCCTGCAATGTTTTGATCTCTGCATTAGCATCCTTCAAATCCTCTACAAGTTTAGAAACCTCATCCTTAGTGGCTGTTTTTTGTGCGTTTTCGCCAATGGCTTTTTCCAAACCTTCCAGTTTGTCGCTTACTGATTTTAATTCTGCTGGGGTAGCGGTCTCTTTATTTTTTACCGTTTCCAGTTCTGTTTTGAGATCGGCAAACTTTTCGTTTATTTCGCCTGCCATCTCTTCTGGTGTTTTTGCCATGATTAGATATTTATATTCTTTAAAAAATCGGCAAGCGAAGTGTCTATGACGGGTTCGCTCTTATCTTGGGTATCTTTCGACGATCCAATATTGTTAGGGGTCGCGTCGTTACTGCCAAACAGTACCGCGCTACCTTCCATGTGTATCTTTAATTCTTTAACGGCAAAGAAATAATCTATTCCATCAAAGTTATCTTTGTTCGCTATTTTAGGGTAAACCTCTAAATATGTAGCGTATTCGTCCTTAAATTCGGGATCTTGACTGTTCACCGCCATCGCAAGGTCTACATACATCATACGTATGGAGTTCTGTAAATCGTTTCCTTTACTCACCATACCCATAAACTTATCATGTATGATGTTGGTCTTTGCGATTTTGAATATCATTGCTTCGGTCGTGCCCTTGTAATTGCGGCCCAAATCTGACCAATCGCACGTCTCAAGAAGTATCTCTACATCTTTTGGCATTGCTATCACACTATCAACTTCAAGTTTGTGATCTGCCACATAATACACCTTACCGCTCTGATTTTTTGCGGTTCGGTTCATTGAGCCATCCAAATGAACGTCTCCATGACTATCAAGATAGTTTGTGTTTGATATTACGGGATAAATATAGTCGTCATCCAGGTTGGGTATCGCCTTTACCGTATGGCTTCGCATATCCATGAAACCTATAACGGATTTATTGTCCTTTGTCTTAACCTCGGACTTCTTATTCGCTATAATGGTCTTTTTGTTTTCGCGCAATGCCCTGAACAAAAGTTCCTTTGTCTCAAATTCCCTGTTTAATTCCGCACATTTTATCATTTCAGAATGGCTTTACCGCCTTTAAGGGCGTTTATTTTTTCCTGGATAACCTCTTTTTGGCTTTCCGTTTTTGCTGTTTCTTTTAGCTTTTCCAATTTCTTTATAACTGCCTTATCCATTGTTCATTTCTTTTAGTCCGACCTTTAACATTGCCTGTTCGCTTGTCATTCCTATATCCATCAAAAGCTTCGCTGTTTCTGCTTTTTTTTTAAGCCTATCATCCATCAAATCGTTAACCGCTTGCATTATGGATAAATGGCCGTACGTGAGTTCTATTCTTTTACCTGCTTTTGGATAGTCGAAGTAGTTGTTCCATGTGCCGGCAAAGTCCGAAGCTTCAAATTCAATGCTGTTCTGCATCCATTGAAGCAATCCCTGATTTTTATTATCATAGGTGCTGGCACCATTAACCGACCAATCCAACACATCGCGATTGATACCGTATGCAGTGGCTATTTTTAGAAGGTCTGAATTGGTACCCTCGTCATACATAAGCTTAGCCATGTTATTGGATAGGGAATGCACGTTAAGATTGCTCTCACTTGCCATTATATCCTTTTTCATGAAGTTGCGCTCAATGTCGTTCTTTTCGTCCGGCATTAGGCCGTCCTTCATGGTTTCGCCTGTTATACCGCTGGATATAATATGCTTTGCACTTAGTTTAAGGTTGATGTTTTTAGCCTTCTGTGCCTCACGAATATTCATGAGCGGCTGGATTAGAGAATCAATACGACTTGGGGATCTGAATCTGCTCTTTGGCTCTAGGCCGTTCGTTACATCGTAAAAGAAAAGGAGTTCACTGATGGGTATATCGATCTCGTTTTCCCCCATCTTGTATTTGATGGAACGATCTTTTACCTTATCCTTTTCCGTTTTGGAAAATACAAAGTTCTCGAACTTATTGATGCCGTTGTAATCTATTTGTGAAGGTATAAGGTTCTCGAGTGAGAACACTTTATCTATATCGTTGGGTTTACTGGAAATAACGCGTGTAATGTTATTACCTGTCCCCTTAAAAAATTCATGTGAGTATAGAAAATCCTGTTGTGATTGTGAGAAATTAGGCTTTGCCATCAACTTTAAAAACGGATCGTTGGGCAATTCCTTTCCGGTTGCAATATCCACAACGCGAATACGCGCCCTACTGAACATAGTGGCGCGTATATTTAATACCGAAAAAAGTGCTGTATTGGTAAGGGCTTCCTCTAAATGACCCTTTATAGATCCAAAACTGTCGCCGGAAGACATGTATTCCCAACCCCCATTAGAGTTACGGGTTACCGATATATTCGGTCTGTTGAAAAAATTATCGAAAAATCCTATTTCATGTCGTGGACGGTCGCCTTCGTGTATAGTGATTTATGTACTACCTTATCGGCTTTACCCTGTTTAACAACGGTATAGTGCTGGCATTTGCAGTAAACATCGCCCTCCAGGTTTTCCCCTAAATAACGATTGCAATTCCCACATCTTGATTCGCCCATAAGTAAATACTACATGATATGCAAACTTATACAAAAAAAACGTCATAACATAACGTAATTAAGTAAAAGTTAAAAAAGACTTTCCAATGAGACTCGAACTCATATTTTTTGGGTCGTAACCAAAGGTTTTATCCAATTAAACTACAGAAAGGATGTGTGCCCCTTAAAAGATTCGAACTTTTAATCCATAAAGGCAATGGATTTTAAGTCCATCGTGTATATCCATTTCCACCAAAGGGGCAATCGTACAGGAGGTGGGAATCGAACCCACAAAACCCTAGGGTCTAAGCCTAGATACTCTACCATTCGCTTTTACGTCACTCCTGCATTATGGGTGTTAATTGAGAATCGAACTCAAACCTGTGGATTCACAGTCCACCATACTAACCTGTTATACGAAAAACACCATTTTGTTGAGACACTAGGATTTGAACCTAGACTTTCCCGATTCAAAGTCGGGCGTATTAACCAATTATACTATGTCTCAATAAAAAGCATACTATCTCCCGGTATGCAAGCGGATTTGAAAGCGAAGTTATCTATCTTTCAGGCGTCTAAGTGGTAGGGTTCGAACCTACAATAACCCCGATTCCAAGTCGGGTAACCACACCTATGGATCGCACCTAGAAATAAAAAAGCCCACTCTTTCGGAATGGGCTTTAAGTATATTTATTACACACAAAGTCATTCCTCAAAGATTATTTGCGGCTGAAGTTGACGTAAATGATTTTTTATAAATTTCATAATTCAAATATACAACTTATTTATTTAAATCAAATAAGAAATAAGCAAAGCCAGTGCAATAAAAATCACAAAATTACCAGGCTCTTCGTTTTTAAAGAATTTACGGTATACTATAATCCCTAGTATAATAAGGAACATAACAACCTCAATAGACTTTATAATCAAATCAAATGTTTCCATATCTGTATATTAAACTTATCAAAGTACCTATTCCCACAAAGATAAGTATAATATCCAGTAGGTTTAGTTCTAATTCCGTTGTTGTTTGGTTTGATTCTGTTTTCTTATTTAGTTTCATTTATTTTATTTGAAGAATCTATTGAGTAAAGGTATCTTTTGTATTTACGCTTTACTTTATTGGCAAAGTATCTACCCATTAAGTCTTGAATAAAAACATTACTAACGTAACTAGCAAGCCAATGTGCTCTCACTTCATAATCTAAAATATCCATTCTATCTATTGCTTTTTTCATCGTGTTTTGTTTTAAGATTCATCTTTTTCCCAGAAACCTGATACTTCCCTTTTGGGAGTTAATATTGATTCGGGATTATATTCAATGGTTACCCTCATTGTAGTATCGGGATTCTCTTTGGCGTAATCTTCTTTTACAAAACGCCCGGTTATTGCTGATCTGTATCGGTGTGTTTTCATTTATACTATTTCTTTACTGTTATCCTCATCCAAAACCCTTTTAATAGGTGTTTCATAAACCTTCAAACCTATTATTGTGTTTCCGTCATTATTCAATGATATATTGGTAACAACCTCAGAAGGTTTATTGCTTTCTTGTACTATACCTATCCATTTATGATCTTCTCCAATAAAACTTCCATTATCCATTTTAAATCCAGCATTGTGAAAAGCCTTAGTTAAAACATTATAAAGGGTTGTTTCTTCCAGTTGACCTTGGGCATTTTTAAAATATAGTTCCATGTTTTTTATTATTTTATCTCGCAGCATTTACATTTATCGTTATTAATAAAGCAATCGCATTGCCTTGTTTCGGTGTATTCTTTGGGTTGGTCTTTCATAACCTATAAGTTAACTGTTAGTTCTTCGCCTTTTAGAATCCTGTAAAGATTTTGTAATTCATGTAATTCAAAAACACGTCGAGGAATTGAAATAATATCATGATCTTGGCTTATCATTGCGTAATACTCTCCTTTACCTTTATCATTACAAATACTCAATTGCAATAAAGTATGCTCATTTAATTTTATTATTAAACCCATCGATTTTTTCTCAAACCCACACTTCAATAGTATATCTTCGGTTAATGGGATTGGTAAAACACAATATATTGGTATCTCTCCAATTTCTTTGCTGAATATTTCAGTTTCCGATATTGATTCTATTTGTGTTACTTCCCCAAATTGATCGGTAACATAATTTAAACGTCTAAATTCTGTACTTTTCATATACCTGCTATTTTAGCCCCGTAAGGCGTTAGGTTGATGTTTAGTTGTACTAGGTCGGAAATTGAAATTAAATTGATTTCTCCAGATAAATATAACCCTCCCCATTGTTTGTAAATATCGATAGAACTATTTGAAAATACATGAGTATAATTACCTCCTGAGTTTCTTAATTCTTTATTATATTCAAACCCCTCAAACATTACTTTGCTTAGGTGGTCTTGGTAGGTTTCTGAATACATTTCTACACCTCCAATTTGATCATCCGGCTTTTCTAATATATTCCCGTCTAAATCACAAGGCACGAAACGGTTTAAAAAATGATATTCTCTTTCTCCTTCCCTGTAGTTGCTCAATAGGTCAGTTTCTAGAAAAGCATTCAGTTTAAGTATTCCCCTTATAAATTCGGATGGTGTTTTCTTTAACCGCTCAACCCTTTCACTCAATGATACTAGCTTATTCATTTTCTTGTTTTTTGTTTCCACAAATATAACCTAAATAATCTTAATTACGTTAGATTATTTTTTAATTATTTTAAAACCAGTTTGTCCATTAGGCACGTTAAATCCTATGCCGATATATATTGCGTAGAACCCCCAACAAAAGCCTATACCAAATATCTTCAATGATTTATTTACGTGAACAGAAAACAAATAAGGCGTTATAGCAAAGTCCTCATTATTGGTTCTTGTGTCTTGAAATCCAGAAACTATATTAGCTTTCATAATAATTCAAGTTTTTTAGAAACCCATTTAAAAAATTCCGTTCTGCTTATTTCCCTTTCAAGCTTCAAAGCGGCCAATCTTAAGGAAAGACCGGCACCGTATGTAGTGCCGGATCTTATTGATTGCCTTTCGTGTTGATTGTAAATTGGGCGTTTCATTTTTCAGCCGCTTTATATATGTCGTACAAAGGTTTACCCCCTATGATAATTTTATCATTATTGTAATTTACTGTTATTTCAGATATTCCAATTTCTTTCATTTTCCTTAAAATTTTCTTGGAAATTTTCCTGCATCCATAATTTATATGG
>Ga0314774_1000813_pt1 | contig 22270 bp, 20 predicted proteins | sample MetaGCBIA2018_FD_204515 | JGI IMG/M metagenome (GOLD analysis project Ga0314774, IMG submission 204515) | Cryopeg brine microbial communities from Beaufort Sea near Barrow, Alaska, United States - CBIA 2018 | ecosystem: Environmental > Aquatic > Marine > Coastal | place: USA: Alaska | collected...
ATATTCTTCATTTACATTAACCCCACTATTGATTGTTTTTATTGGTCTCATTGCTGGAATTAATCCAGTTTCCCGACTCGTTCCGAGAGTGTTTACCGGCTTCCAAATACCCTTAATGCAGCATTTGGTTGGCCTTTTGCTGATCCTGAGCGCCCTGGCCACTTTCGTGGGGTTGTATATCCTTATTCAACCTTTCAGGTTGCGGGTGACTCCGTCTAGCGGAGTCAATAAGTACTAATTGCCAACTGTAAATTGTCAACTTTTTTCAGTGTAGCATTGTAAATCGTAAATCGCGACGGCATAAGTCGACTTTTGCGGAGCGATCGTTTGGGTTTAACAACGTCTGCCTAACTCATCGGCGGCACCTCAGTTAACGAATCCACGGGTTGACTGTCCGAAAAAACTTTAGGCACCAGTTCTGATCGAGCGAGGTTTTCGTTAGCGCATAGCATCGCGATGGCTATTGGCTTCTATGCAGTGGTAGTTGACAGGGTTGTAAACAGTCGACAATATTTTGAGTCGGATTTAAAATTCTAATTCCATTCTATTTGGTACCTAATGACAGGTGGCTTATTGTGAAATACACAATCGCAACCATTCCGAGTGGCGTTATTGGCAAAGAAGTTGTTCCCGAAGGCATCAAGGTACTGAATGCAGTAGGCAAACGTCTTGGCCTCGAATTTGAGTAGGACTATAAAGATTGGAGTTGCGAGCATTACGCCAGGGCTGGCTCAATGATGTTCGCAGGCGCTCTTGACACCATCAAGGGTCACGACGCGATTTATCTGGGAGCGGTTGGATTTCCCTGCGTGCCGGATCATGTTTCTTTGTGGGGTTTGTTGATTCCGATCCGCCGAGACTTTCAGCAATATGTGAACCTCCGGCCGGTTCGGTTACTTAAGGGCATCACCAGTCCACTAGCGGGCCGGACTTCTACAGACATCGATTTCTACATAGTGCGAGAAAACGTTGAGTGCGAGTATTTTGAAATTGGTGGAGTACTTTATCGAAGCACCGAGAACGAAATAGTCGTGCAAGAATCTGCGTTCGCTCGCCACGGTGTCGACCGCATTATGAAATATGCGGTTGAGTTGGCGCAGCCCCGGCCCAAGAAGCACCTCACGTCGGCCAACATTAACCCGTACACGGCTCGGCGCCAGACATTGCCAACCCGATTGGTCAGGTCTGGTCGGGTGCTATGATGCTGGAACATCTAGGCCAGAAGAACGCTTCAAATGCCATAATTGCCGCCATTGAAGATGTTATTGAGAATCCTGCCACTCGCACCGGCGACATGGGAAGCACTGCAAGCACAGCACAGTGCGGCGACGCGCTGGTAACGAGTATCCGGCAAGCTGGTTGAAGCCAAGCCGCCGCTCATTACTTTTGATCGGCGGTCGTTCTCGCTACCATAGGCACCTCGTCCATTCCCCGGACTAATAAGAGGTATGAACATTCAGACTATGACTATCATCAAACAGGATGATCTCATCCAGAGCGTGGCTAACGCGCTGCAGTTTATTTCTTACTATCACCCCATGGACTTTATTACCGCCCTTAATGACGCTTACGAGCGTGAAGAGAACCCGGCGGCGAAAGACGCCATGGCGCAGATACTGGTAAACTCCCGCATGGCCGCAGAAGGCAAGCGTCCCCTGTGCCAAGATACCGGTATTGTTACTGTGTTCGTTACCATCGGTATGAACGTTCAGTGGCACCCCAGCACTACCATGGGTGTGGAAGACATGGTCAACGAAGGCGTACGGCAGGCTTATATGGACCTCGACAATCCTCTGCGCGCGTCCATACTCAGCGACCCGGCCGGGGCCCGGAAAAACACAGGGGATAATACCCCGGCGGTGGTGTATTTTGATTCCGTACCCGGCGATACGGTAGAGATTACCCTAGCGGCCAAGGGGGGTGGATCGGAAGCGAAGTCACGCTTCGCCATGCTGAACCCATCCGATGACGTTGTTGAATGGGTACTAGAGCAGGTACCAATGATGGGTGCAGGCTGGTGCCCACCCGGAATCCTGGGGATTGGTATCGGTGGCACGGCGGACAAGGCCATGCGCCTAGCTAAAGAAGCCTGCATGGAGACTATCGATATCCACGACCTGAAAGCAAAGGGTGCGGAAAGCACCACCGAGAAGCTTCGTCTGGAGCTATTCGACAAGGTGAATCGACTGGGCATCGGCGCTCAGGGTCTGGGTGGCCTTACTACAGTGCTGGATGTCAAGATCCGGGATTTTCCCACCCATGCCGTCAATAAAGCCGTGGCTATTATTCCCAATTGCGCCGCCACCCGGCACGTGCATTTCACTCTGGACGGCAGCGGCGTGGCAGAACTGGATGCTCCTACTCTGGACCAGTGGCCCGAGGTTACCTGGGGGGCCAGTGATAGTGTCAAACGGGTCAATCTGGACAATATTACTTCCGAAGAAGTGCAGAGCTGGCGTTCCGGGGACACTCTAATGGTCTCGGGCTCCATCTATACGGGCCGCGACGCTGCTCATAAACGCATCCAGACCATGCTGGCGAATGGCGAAGAACTGCCGGTAAACCTGCGTAATAAGTTCATCTACTACGTTGGCCCGGTTGATGCGGTGCGGGACGAGGCCGTTGGCCCGGCCGGCCCCACGACATCAACGCGAATGGACAAGTTCAGTGACATGATGCTGAGCGAGGTCGGTCTGGCCGGTATGATTGGCAAAGCCGAGCGTGGCCCGGTGGCGGTGGAGTCCATCCGCAAGCACAAGGCAGCGTACCTGATTGCAGTGGGAGGAGCTGCCTACCTGGTGTCCAAAGCCATTCGCCAGTCACGCAAGATCGCCTTTGAAGACCTTGGCATGGAAGCGATTCACGAGTTCATTGTGGAAGACATGCCAGTGACAGTGGCGGTAGACAGCCGTGGCGACTCTGTGCACGAGAGCGGCCCTCGGGAATGGAAAAAACGCATTGAAGCGGTATCGGTCGAGGTGCAAGTCATTCGATAATCGTTAGCACAGGCACTCGTGCCTGTGCACCCACCCATACCCACCTCCTTCCCCCGAACCTCTACGCTCCATTTTTCCTCCAAAAATGGTGCCCATTAGCGCACAAAAAAGCCGACTTAAGCAGTCGAGATTTACTGCCTTCAATGCTATAGTGTCAACTGTCGACAATTTAAAATAATGAATCGCCGCCCCCAAGGCTGTGGCATTGGTGGTGTTTGTCGTGACATCAGAGGTCAGATAATAATGAAAGAACATTATGATATTGGCGTATTAAATGGTGATGACATTGGTCTTGAAATTGTTCCGGAAGCCGTCCGTGCAATGAGAGCCGCCATATACAAGACCGGCCTTGCCGTGAACTGGGTGGATATTCCCATCGGTCGTCCCGCCTACGACAGTCTGGGCACCACCATGCCAGCGGATACCCTGGAACTTCTGGGCGCACTGGATGGCTGGGTTCTGGGACCTATCGGCCACCGGGAATACCCCAAAGATGACCCTAAAGCGATTAACCCGCATCCGATACTGCGCAAGCATTTTGAACTGCACTCCAATACCCGACCGGCACGCGCCCTAAAGGGCATGCCGGCCATTCACCCGCAGGCCGACCTGGTGATCATCCGTGAGAATACTGAAGGCTTTCAGCCTGACCGCAATGTCGTGGCCGGCTGTGGGGAATTTCGCCCAACCCACGATACCACCATTTCAGTCCGGGTTATTACCCGAAAAAATTCCCGAGCTGTTGCCATTACCGCATTCGAATTGGCCCGCCAGCGCAACAACAAGGTCACGGCGGTACATAAAGATACCGTGTTCAAACTGGGATGTGGCATGTTTGCCGAAGAATGCCGCAAGGTAGCCAGCGAATATCCCGATGTTGAATACAATGAATGCATCGTCGACACCTTTGCTATGCGTGTGGTTATGAAGCCCGAAGACTTTGACGTGGTTGTTACCACCAATATGTTCGGTGACATCTTGTCCGATCTGGCGGCAGGACTCGTAGGTGGCCTGGGCCTGGCACCCGGTTTATCTTCCGGCGATAACTACGCCATGGCGCAAGCAACCCACGGCTCGGCACCGGATATTTCCGGCAAGCAGATCGCCAATCCGTTCGCCATGATTATTTCGGGTGCGATGCTCCTTGAATGGATGGGCCTGCGCCATGGTGATGAAAGGCTGCTGAAAGCCGCCGACCTGATGCGACGGTCGATGTTTGCGGTTTACGAAGAAGATCAGGTGATGACGCCGGACATGGGTGGTAATGCCAGCACTAAAACCGTTGGCAAAGCCGTTGCTGCCCGGATTCAGGCAGCCTAGTCCTGACCCCAAACTGAACATTTGCTGTCGATGTTACATAGACGTTGGCGGTTTTAATCTACTATTAGAGAATCATAATATTATGGCAACTGAATCTACCATTACCCAAGACATCATTGAGTTCATCGAATCGGCCCAGTTTTCGGACCTGCCGGATGAATCCATACAGATTGGCAAACGCTGTATGCTCGACACCATCGGGTTGTACATTGCCGGCACAACTGAGCATTCCGTACAGATTCTGATCGACGAAGCCGAGGATACCGGCGGCCGTGAAGATGCCGTACTCCTCGCCGGCGGCGGCAAAAAGGTGCCCGCGCCCATGGCCGCCCGTGTCCTGGCGACTGCTGGTCACGCGCACGACTGGGACGACACCCAGGTTAGCCATGATCCGGCGCACGTCTACGGGTTGTTGACCCATCCCTCGGTACCGCCATTGACCGCAGCCCTGACCATCGGCCAGCGCCTGGGCAATGTGTCCGGCAAAGACCTGATGCTGGCCTTCCAGGTCGGTTTTGAAGTGGAGTGCAAGATTTCTGAGTGGATGCTGCCTGGCCACTATCGTCGCGGCCACCATACCAGCGGCACAGTAGGAACATTTGGAGCCTGTGCGACAGCTGCTAAACTTTTAGGCCTGAAAGGCGAGGAACTGGCTCGGGCCCTTGGCATTGCCGGTAGCTTCGCCGCCGGCATTCGATGTAATTTCGGCACCATGACCAAGCCGCTCCATGTCGGTCGTGCAGCTGAGAACGGCATCACTGCGGCCCTGCTGGCCCAGCGTGGTTTTACTGCAGATCCGACAGTGTTGGATGGTCCCTGGGGTTTCTTGCAGGTTCTGGGTGGTGGCTTCTCACCGGAGAAAGCGGCTGAAGGCCTGGCCAATCCGCTGACCATTGTGTCGCCCGGGGTCAGCATCAAGCCTTATCCATCCGGTATTCTGACCCACCAGTCAATGGATGCGTTGCTGGAGCTCGTGACCGAACATGACGTAAAACCGGAAGACGTGAAACACATTCGCTTCTACGCTGGTTCGAATATCCTTGATCCAATTCGCTATCCCATCGCCAAGAATCATTTACAAGCCAAGTTTTCCATGGCGGGGTTGTTGGCCATGATCATTCTGCGCCGTCAGGCAGGACCGGCAGAGTTCACTGATGAGTTTGTCGGTGGTGAAGCGATGCAAGCCATGCAACGCCGGATCGAGACCATCCGTGATCCCAAGATTGAAGCTCAGGGCTTTGAGTGGATTCGGTCACGCATTGAACTGGACACGCTGGATGGCCGCACCCTGCATAAGGAAGCCGACAAGCGTTACCGTGGCGGCCCAGCAAAGCCTATGCAGGATCATGAAGTGGAACATAAATTCCGGGTCTGTTGTGGCGACGCGGTGTCGGCTGAACGGCAAAAAACTATCATCGACAGCGTCTGGAATATCACTGAATTAGACAACATCGACGCAATTGTCGAGACGCTCAGTCAAATCGAAACTCCAACTCACTGATGCCGTTGAGGTGATTTTGCAGCCCCTTTTTGTCATTGCTTAAAGGGGTTTTTTTATGCTCATGTAGTTGAAAAGGATACGACTATGGATTTGCAACTGAAAGGACAGACCGTCCTTGTGGCCGGCGCCAGTGAAGGCATTGGCTTCGAAACTGCACGACTGTTTCTTGAAGAAGGTGCGCGGGTGCTGATTGCCTCACGCAGTGCCGAAAAATTGACTCAGGCCTCTGCGCAACTACAGAAAATTACCGGTAAAACCGTAGAGTGGCATGTGGCTGACCTGCGCAAAGCAGAGGACGTAGATGCCCTGGTTGCCTGGGTGGGAACCTTCACGTCAGCGCTAGATGTTTTGGTAACCACCGTCGGGGGCAGTCACCGCGCCAAATTTGAGGAGCTGACAGACGCGGACTGGCTGGCCAGCTACGAGTTTAATCTGCTGGGCACCGTACGTATAATCCGAGCCTTGCAGCCCAGCCTCAAGGCTTCCGGTAATGGCCGCGTCATCACCTTGGGTGCGGGTGCCGCGCGCATGCCGTACCCGAACCAAATTGTTTCAAATGTTCATAAAGCCGGTATGCTTAGCCTGGTTAAAACCCTGGCAGCGGAGTTGGCTGACCAGCAGATTCGCGTTAATTCCGTTTGTCCGGGCCGCACTCTGACATCATTGTGGACCACCAGAGCCGATGCACTCTCCGCTGAGCGTAGGGTCGACCGCGATACGATTATTGAAGAATTTACCCATGAGATTCCAATGAAACGATTTGGTCAGGCCGTCGAATCGGCCAACATGATCGTTTTCCTGGCATCGCCAAGGGCCAGTTATATCACCGGTCAATCCATTAATGTCGATGGCGGCATAGCCCGTAGTCTGCTGTAAACTCAAAACCTCCATACGGCAAGACACCCTGAAATTATTTGAAGACACAAAGGGCAGCTTACCGTGAGGAGGCTGGCCAAGCTAAATCAGTGCAGGGCGCCTTGCTCATCGAAGTTGGACTGGCGAGCCAAGGCGTCCAATTTCTTGCGGGCATTCTTCTTTTTGGTCCAGGCCGTGATGCCCATGGACAGGATCATAATCGCAATAATCAAGATGGCACCCGGACGTTCTGTTATGTAGGAAAGCTCGCCACCACTGACCTGATAACTGCGCAGCAACTGCGTCTCGACAAGACCACCCAATAGCAGGCCGACGACTACCGCAGCCACAGGGTATTCATAGCGCGCCAAGGCCCAGCCGAAGATGGAGAATACGAATAGGGTCATAGGACCGGCCATGCTGTTGGTCACTGAGTAGGCGCCGAAGGCGGCTACCACCAACACTGATGGAATCAAGTAACGCAGTGGTACCCGCACGATGGAGCTCGCCACAAACACAAAGCCCAGACCCACCACCAGCAGCAAGGCGGCCTGTAGCAGATTCAGGATAATGATGGCATAGACCATATCGGTATGCTGTTCAATAAACTGGGGCCCTCCAACCACGTTGTGCGTGGCAAAGGCCGCTAGCAGAATGGCGGTTGCCCCGCCGCCGGGAATGCCCAGCGCCAGCATGGTGGCCATCGCGCCTCCTTCGGAGCTGCTGTTGGCGGATTCAGCGCCAACAACCCCCTTGGGGTTGCCTTTGCCAAAGCTATCCGGGTCGGCGTCGTTGCGGCGTGTTTCAGAGTACGAGAGCAGGTTGGAGATTGACGAACCCACCCCTGGAATAGCACCGATAAAAGCGCCAATTGCCGAGCCCCGCAGAATCACTAGCGGTGACTCCCAGGACTGGCGCACCCCGCGCACAATGGTTCGGAAGTTCATTTTTCGGTTTTCTTCCTCCTCGACCAAGAAGCCGGAATTCACCAAGTTAAATAGTTGGCTGGCTGCCAGAAGGCCCATCATGGCGGGAATCACCGGCACGCCGTCAAATAGGAAAGGCACACCCATGGTTCCGCGAATATAACCGGCAGTATTCATACCAATGGTGCCCATCAACAGGCCAAAAGCGCCTGCCAGCAATCCCCGGGTGACGTATTTACCGGCCAGGGAACCCAGCAGTAGCATGCCCCAGATAGCGACAGCAAACATTTCCAGGGGGCCCATTTTCAGAACCACTTTGGCAATGGGCGCAATGAGGATGAACAACATGATGTAGGCAAGCATGGCGCCTGTGGTGGAGGCCCCGAGGGCAACGCCCAGTGCTTCATTGTGCCGCCCTTGCTGCGCCATGGGGTAACCGTCAAAGGTAGTTGCCACCGCCGACGAGGTCCCGGGAATACGCATGAGGATAGCCGGTACAGAACCGCCGAAGCCGGCCCCGGTATAAATGGCTGTCAGGAAGATAATGGCAGGAAGGAAGTCCATATACATAGTCATGGGCAGAAACAGAGCCATCGCCATGGTGATGGAAATGCCGGGCAGCGCCCCGAATACCAGACCAATGATAAGCCCTGGGAGCAGCATCAGCCAAGCGGATGGGTTGGCCGTTAATATGTTGTATGCGCTGGAAATATCACTGAAATCAAACATAATAGGCGTCGCTATTTATAAGAAAAAGGTTTCGATGGGATAGGGGATCAGCTGCTGGTAGCCATACACCACGATCAGGGCAAACGCTGGCGGAAAAAACGCCAGCACCGGCCAACGCCGCTCGCCGCAGATAAACAGTCCCACAGCCACAAACAGCCATGCCGCCAGATCAAACCCGAAGCGTTCAAGGCTGAATACAAAGACCCCGAATGCCGCTGCCAAAGATGCAACCCGGAGAAATTCGGCGGGCGTCATTGGTGACTCCTTGGTCGCTTCTTCTTCGGTTTTAGGGGTGATCGGCTCTTCTTCCTTAAATACATGAAAGCATTGTGGCAACACGATCAGGTACAGAATAATGGCGACAATGACCCCTGGCTGGATCAAAATTAGATTGGCAATACGTAGCGACGCAGAACGGGCGTCCTGCAGGTACCACAGGCAAGTGACTGCAATCAGTGTAGCAACCGCCAAATGACCCCATTCCACCAAGACTTTGCGTCCGGCTAAGTGAATCATGGCCTACCTCCGAGAATAATAATTGTTAGATTTGAGGCGGAGAGCCTTTAAAAATCATTTGCGTCCACCGAAAACTTTTCAGAAGCCCTTCTAAAACGACCGCCGGAATCACCCGGCGGTCGTATGTCTAGTCTTGAAATGTCAGCCGTAAATTATTCGCGCAACAGGTCAGCGTAACGCTCCATCACCTGTGATGTCTTCTCATAGGCTCGGTTGGACACTTCCGGCCCATACCAATCGGTAGCCAGTTCCTGGTTTTGCAGGCTCTCGATGGTTTTTGGGTTCTTAGTCGCACGCTCTACGGCACGCAAGAGGGTTTCGTAACGGTCTGGATGCTTTTCCATGAACTCGGTGTGCACGACCCAGCCACGCTGTGAACCAGCAACGAAATCAATGTTCAAGCCGTTTTCACTGGCATAATCAGCAACGGTCTGGGTGTCTTCAAAACCGGGGAACGGCTCGTCGGTGAACACCATCAGCGGCGTGATCTGTGAAGCCAGTGGCAGAAAGCCCTGACCACCGACCAGCGCTACATCAACCTGAGCGCCTGCAGCAGCGGTTCGTGCCGAACCACCACCGTCGTAGGTCACAACGCGCATATCATTGAAGTCGATACCTTCAGCTTCCAGTGCCAGTATCATGTTCAGGTAGTCGGCAGAACCCGGCTGAATACCGAAGCTCACACTGCTTGGGTCTTCTTTCAGTGCAGCAATCACTTCGCCCCAGCTCTGATATTCGCTGTCGGCAGAGGTGGCGGCTAAGGTGGCGTCACGTGACGGCAGGTTCAACATGTGGAAGTCGTCCGCTTCGTACGGCGGATTCTGCAGCAACAGGGTCATGGGGATGTATGGTGTAACCGAGTTCATCATGATTGTGTAGCCATCCGCCGGACGCTGCATGAAGTAGGAATTACCGAGTAGGGTTCCCGCACCGCCCCGGTTGAGGATGTTCACAGGCTGGCCCAGTTCTTCCTGTAGGAAGGGAGCGAAAGCACGCGCCAAGCGGTCATTGTAGCCACCGGTGGAAAACGGAACTACAACGGTCAACGGCTGGCTAGGATAGCTTTGCGCCACTACGGTTGGGGCAGTTAAGACGGTCGCCGCCAGCATAACGCCAGCCAGACCGGTTTTGATCGCGCTACGGCGAGTCAGTTTTTGCTTGTTCATGGTAACTCCTATTTATATTTAGATTATTGTTAGAGTTAATTGACAAGGGGCAGTCAACCCTTCCTCACTTTCAGACTGCTACGTTAACTTTTTATTGTCAACAGTTGGCAAAATAAATTTTTATCGAATACCGGCGCCAGCTCAAGGCATGTACCGGCCACCGTTCACATGCACGCTCTGCCCGGTGACATAACTGTCGCTGGGGTCGGCAAACGGCAGAACAGCGCGGGCCACGTCTTCCGGGCTTCCCGGCGGCACAACGCCCAGCTCCTGGCTGGAATGCGGCACGGACTGCCCGGGCTTGCGTGTTGTTTCAATGGCGCCTGGTATAATAATATTGGCGCGTATGCGGCCGAGGCCCTCGGCTGCCGTGGCCTTGGTCAAACCGACCAGGCCGGACTTGCCAGCAATCACATGGGGACGCTCAACCGCAGGTCGATGGGCGCTTAATCCACCGATATTGACGACGGCGCCTTTCTTGCCATCCGGCAGACGCCGAAAGAGTTGTTGGGTGAGCATGAAAGGTCCGGTCAGTACCGTTGCCAACACCCTGTCCCATTCTTCCCGTGTGATGTCGACAAAGGCCTTGTGTGGACGGTTGGCAGCTCCATTGATCAGAATGGAAACCGGACCCAGGCGCGCTTCGGCATGATCAAATACCGCCTTGACTCCGGCTTCCTCTGCAATGGAAGCCAGCAAGCCGGTGACGCCATCGTTTTCGCCGCCCAAGGCACTCAGGGCAGAGGCCAAAGCGCCGGCATCACTGCCGCCAACCACACATACTCTCGCGCCTTGTGCTTTCAGGGCCTGGGCGATGGCCAGACCGATGTTACGGGTGCCGCCGGTAATAACGGCGGTGTGGCCGCTTAGATCAATGTCCCAACGCATGACATTCTTCCTTTCATCAGAAAAATACAGTGCCGATCAGTCAGTGGCACTCTAACGGACGCCACTTTGGGTGGATTACTTACTCATCAGAAGGGTCAATTCGCGCACTGACTTGATGTTTTCTAGTTCACGTACGGCCTCAACCAGGGCTTTGGCTTTGTTACTGTCCCACTTGGCGAAGTCCGCACAGCCATAGAACTTGTCAGCAACGTCGTCGTAGGACATGGGCTTCTGCGGGCTGCCTTTGCCAAAGTCAGAGCGCTCGGAAATCACGGTACCGTTCTTCAGGTAGATATCGATGATAGTGGTCATCTTGTCATAGCCGGCGGCTTCGGCTTCCGGGTGGATGCCAAAGTTTACTTTCTCGATCATGGCCTTTACATCCGGCCGGTTCACAACACCGTCGGTAAATTCAGGCAGGCTGCCACGGCGTTCCAACAGCAGGATGGCCATACAGAATTCCATGGAGAACTTGGCTTGGAGCTCATTAGTGGGGCGGTGGTGAATCAGCGCGTTGGGCATGTTGTGGTTGGTACCCACGTCTACATGGTCAACGTCTTCCGGCTTGATGTCGTGCTTCAGAATTAGCTCCAGCATGGTGGTCATCCCGGGGTGCGTCAGTGAACCCGACGGATTGGGCTTGATGGACACACCGGGATTAATAAACGTCCAAGGATTGCCCAGTTTTCCGGAAATGGCTTCCAGCATGTAGCCACCGCCGTGGGCTTGGAAAAAGCCGCGGGGCGATTCCAGAATTTTGTCCGTGGCGGTCCAACCGGCGCGTGCAAAGTCCACCGCTACAATCCCAGACTCAGACGAACGACCGGCGTGGAAGGGCTTGGTCATGGTACCAAAATTTTCCCGTAGGCCGGCTGACTGGCTGGCTGCCACACCCAGGGCGCGCAGGGTCGTTTCTTCGTCCAGCCCACGCAGACGGGCCGCCGCGGCTGCGGAAGCTAGGGTGCCGCAGGTGGCTGTAGCGTGGAATCCGTGCTGGTAGTGACGCGGCGAGATGGCTTCCGCTACCTTGGTCTCTACTTCGACACCGATGTGGTATGCCAGCATCATCTCCGCGCCACTGAGATCCTGGGTTTCCGCAATGGCCAGGGCCGAGGGCAGGCAAGGTGCCGTGGGGTGGGTGAGTAGACCGTAGACTCGGTCTGTGCCAGTGGCCAACTGGGTGTCGTCGTAGTCGTCCGCGTGGATGCCTACACCGTTGGCAAACGCGGCGAAACGCTCCGGCACTTTCATGCTGGTACCGATGACCGTGGCATTGCCCGTCAGGTTTTGGTCCTGCAGGTAGCGCTGTACGATGCGTCCGGATTCGGCAATGGAACCGGAGAGCGCCAGGCCAAAGCCGTCCAGAATGGATTTCTTGCCGATGGCGACCAGGTCTGCACCCAGATCCTTTTGGCCTGTGGCCAGAATGAACTGTGCCACTTCCCGTGTTAGGCCTTCGCCGCGATTGGATTCGATGTTGGGGGTGAAGTTTTTTACCGCTGCCATAATGGCTCGCTCCTATCTATTTGTTTTAGTATTTTTCAGTAAACCCATAATATGATAATCGCGATGATTGTCAACAGTTGACAAAAATTCTCTCTTCAGCCAAATTGCGCTTTACTCCTAGTTACGCCCGCCTTCGGGTGCCAATCAAGCGAGACTGACCCCATGCCCCTCATGACAATTTGTCCCCAGGTATTAAAAGCGCAGTTTGAAGCCGCCAAAGAAGAAGTAGCGTTTCTGGATGTGCGTGAACATGGCGAATATGGCGAGGCGCATCCTTTTCATGCCGTCAACCTCCCCTTCAGCCAGTTTGAGCTGCTACTGGAGCAGCTGGTGCCTCGCCGGGATGTCACCATGGTGCTCTTTGATCAGCAAGACGAGTGTCGGGCCAGGGCCTGTGCCCGCGCTGCAGAAGGTTTGGGGTACACCCGGGTGTACGTCCTTAGCGGTGGGGCCAACGGATGGTCAGCCGCTGGCTATACGCTCTTCGCCGGTGTTAATGTACCTAGCAAGACTTTTGGGGAGTTGGTACATGAGGTTTTTGCGACACCGTCCATCAGTGCAACGAGACTGGCAGAATGGCAAAACACCGGACTGCCCGTGACGGTACTCGATGGGCGCACACCGACTGAATACCGCAAAATGTCCATCCCAGGTAGTTATGCCTGTCCCAATGGCGAATTAGCCCTGCGCGCCGTCCACATGATTCCCGATATCGAACGGCCAGTGGTGGTGAACTGTGCCGGCCGTACTCGATCTATTATCGGTGCTCAGACCCTGCGTTGGCTGGGCATCAGCAACCCGGTCTACGCGCTTGAGAACGGCACGCAGGGGTGGAGACTGGGGGGGCTGTCCCTGGAGGAGGGGCAGGCCCGGCTTTATCCCGATGTGGTGAAGCCCACCCTTGAACAGGCCCGTCATGTGCAGTGTCACTCCATCGAACAGGGTGCCATCGCGCTGAGTGCGCCGGAAGCCAGGATCTGGTTGACCGAGCAGAAGACGACCACTTACCTGTTCGATGTCCGCACGGCGGAAGAGTATGCCCGCGGCCACCTTCCGGGCGCGGTACACGCTCCGGGTGGGCAACTGGTGCAGGCCACCGATCACTGGATTGGCGTCACCGGAGCGCGGGTGATTCTAGTGGACGATGACGGCTGCAGGGCCCCCATGGTAGCGGCCTGGCTTTCACTAATGGGCATCAAATCGGCCTGGTTCAGTGGCAACCAGGAAGAATGGCAGCAATACAACCCCGAGCCGGCCTCCTCGCGCGTGCGGGCCCTGTTGCCTAGCCTGGCCGAGCTGACCCTTGATGCGGAGATCCTGTCAGCCAGCACTGTGCTTGACTGCCGACCCAGTTCGGTTTTCCGGCAGGGCCATCTCTCGCTGGCACACTGGGTCAACCGGTCCCGGCTCTTCCGCCAGCTGGCGGCCATTGCGCCGCGCCAGCCTATCGTGTTGGTGGCGACCGACGCCGACGGTACCAGACTCATTGCTCATGACCTGCTGGCTGAGGGCTATGAGGTGCGGGGCTGGTGGCCCTGGGACCCGACGACAGCCGAGGCAGCTGGCCTTGCTGTGGCGCAGACGCCCGATACGCCGCCGGATGCTGACTGCGTGGACTTCCTGTTTTTCGTGCACGACCGTCATGACGGTAATCTGGACGCCGCCCGACGTTACCTCGCCTGGGAGACCGGCCTGCTGGCGCAACTAGATACGGAAGAGCTCAGCACCTTTCGGCTCCCATCTACTCCGGCTGACCAGGCCGAAAAAACAGTCTGAACAGACCTGCGGTCATTAACACAATCAGGAGAATTCGGGTCAGATGGATGGCAGTGATAAGCGGGGCTTCGAAACCCAAGGCTTTTGCCGTCAGCATCATTTCGGTGACCCCGGCCGGCGCGAAACTCAGCATCAGGGTGCCAAAGCCATGGTCAGTCATCTGTGCCACGGCGTAGGCACAGATGGCGGCGAGGACAATCATCACCAGCACCATCAGAGCTGCCGCGCGCATGAACCTCGGCGCCCGGGTGACAAATTCCCGTCGGAACATGATCCCCAGCCCCAGCCCCAGCAGGAACTGGGCGCCGTTTAATGCCAGCCAAGGCAGAGCCAGAACTTGGCCACTGACGATTGCGATACTACTTCCGGTCAGAATGCCACCCAGAATCCAGGCGTTACTGACCCGCAAGCAACTCAAGGTGCGCGACACTACAACCCCAACCGCTACAAGCGCCATCGTCAGCCATGGGCTGGCAATGGCGGCCCCTGCCGGACCGCTCAGAGCATCCCCGGTAATCCCAGAGTACGCCAGTAACGGGGGTATGGTCAGTACGATCAGAGCCAGACGCATGGTCTGCGCAATGGCTATGGGCTCAATCTGGGCGCCGAAGCGCTGCCCAAGTATGGCCATTTCGGACAGCCCGCCAGGCACGGCAGAGAAATAGCAAGTGGCCGTATCTTCCCCGGACAACCGGCGCAGTAACAATGCCATGGGAATGCCCAGGAGGATGGTTGCCAGACCTGCTGACACAATAAGCCAGATTTCCTGAAGCAGAAAGGCGACCACGTCGGGCGTCATTTGCAGCCCAACTGCCACCCCGACGGTCGCTTGACCCACCTGCCGCCCCCCCTGCGGTGCGTTCAGTGAGGCCCCAGTCATAGTGGCGATGCCCACAAATAACAAAGGCCCGATCATCCAAGCCAGGGGTAGGCCAAAGTAACTGGCAATCAGACCGCCCACAGTGGCAAGAGACAAGGAGTAAATAAGCGACAACATGACATTCTGTCCATGGCTGAGAAAAGGCAGGAATAGCAATTTTGACTATGTAAGCGACATGCCAAGACTGCAATTGAGATCACAGTAATTGCTGACAGTCTACAATTTTTTTGGAAATGTTCAAGCATGGCGGCAGAGCTTTTGCCCCTTGTCTTGTTTGCAGCAAGCTACGATTGGGATATCAATTGATTGTTAACTTTCTACAATATGATAAGTTATGCTAACGGTTAGTTTCGTGCGCTGGTATAAAAAATCACCAGATCACGTTAAGATATTTGTGATTATTGAATGGTTGGAAAGCTAAACATGAGTATAGATATTTCAAAAAGCGCCGCAGAGACCATTGCCCTGCGGCGTGGAAAATCTCTCACTACCATTGTTTCTGAAGAAATCGAGCGCTTGATCATTTCCGGGCACCTCAAGCCCGGTGACCGCATCAACGAACACCGACTGGCCGACAGTCTTGACGTGAATCGAGGTGTGTTGCGGGAAGCCAGGAGCGGACTGGTTCGCTCCGGCCTATTAGTATCCGTCCCCAATCGGGGCGTTTTCGTGCGCGTAGTGAGTCATGGAGAACTGTTTGAGAACAGTGAAATGCGCGAAGTGATCACAGGGTTTATCTGTCAGCAGGCCGCTCGCAAAGCCACTGATGAAGACCGTCAGCGTTTGCGCGACATTCTCGCGCAGTTGAACACTGCTGTGGCAGATCATGATGGTCAAAAATACGACCAAGCCAACACTTATTTCCATCAGACACTGATGACAATGGCTGATCACGGTCGCGCCGCCGGTTTTTATGACGATCTGGTTCGTGAATCTCATCTGGCCCGTAAACTGGTGCTGACCGAACAGAAACAGATGAAGTCTTCTAATGTTGAACACACGGAGATTGTGAACGCCATTCTGGAAGGTGACAGTGAGCGCGCCCGCGAAGCCGGCGAGCGCCATGTTCGCAATGGTCGGTACCGCTGGCTGCAGACGCTGGAAAATCCCTGACAGACTGCGTTCACTTGGACCTGTACCCGAGTCCATCACTTCGATGAGTGCGGGTCAAAGCAACGGCTAGCGAGATGGGTACTGGCGCTGATTTTCACCCTGATACAATTGACGCGGCCGGCCGATTAAATGCTCTCCTTCTACCATTTCCTTCCAGTGCGCAATCCATCTCGGTGTCCGCCTGATGGTGAAAATGACCGTGAACATTGAGATGAGGATCCTCATTGCCCGCAGAATAATTCCAGAATAGAAGTCGACGTTCGGGTACATCTTCTTGCTGATGAAATAGTCATCTTCCAGCGCTACCTTATCCAAGCGCTGGGCAATGTTCAGCCGCAGGTCATCTTCCGTGCCCAACTCAGGCAATACATTGTCACAATGGGCTTTCATCACTTTAGCTCGGGGCTCATGCTTTTTGTAAACCCGGTAGCCAATACCGCTACGTTCGGGTCGCCATGTGCCTGGTCCTCAGAACGCGGCAATACCGATGATTATACAGGCGAACGAATTAGCCCCGGTGGAACCGTTGAATCGCACAGTAGACGTAGGGTCGTTCTGCTCGTGATCCGGATGCAGAATGAAGATCTTGTCCATGACTTTCGTCAGTACCGGGTTCGTTTCGCAGGGGTTTGCAAGCATCATGTGGAGGAAATTGCTGGCGTAGTCGAGATCATTCCTTGAGTTTGTAAAAGTATAGTACATGGCGGCTAGGATCGGCATTTTTGAGGTCAGGCGGTAGGCAATAATCTCACGATGATGGGGGTTCGTGATATCCACAGATCCGTGATAGAACACGGCTATGGCGCTCACCACTGCCGCCATAATGAACATGGGGCGTTAAGTCGCGGTGGAAACCATGAAAGAAGCTGTGCATCTGCTCATGCACCATGGTGTGATAGGTCATCGTCTGCTTAAAGATGGCCCGCTCAGTATCGGTCGGCAGTTCGCCATATAGTAAAAGGTGGCAGGTTTCTAGGTAGCCTGCTCCTCTCTCAGCTCTTCGATGAGGTTAAACCTTTGACGCAGTTAATGAGGGGCTCGGTGACCGCCGTTGTGCCATAATCCCAGTCGTAGGTAAACAATTCTTCTTCAATAGCCTTTACGCATCTCGATAATGTTCGGTTTCATGGTGCCTGAATGGATAGGCAGCTTAATGGATGCGTTGCGGCCGTTGTTCACTTTTGCTTTGCAGCTTGTTTTAGGAAAGTCCTTCAAGTCTGAATAGACAATAGCCCATCTCGAAAACATATGCGCCAATCGGAATCATTGATCTCGCAACGGAAACGGCGATTGAAAGAAACATTGCCGCCAAAAAATGTCCACAGCACCAAGCGTAAATATTGGGCCCCGCTCAGGGGATCTCCTGCCCGCCGAACCGGCGCAACAGAAATGGCGACAGCAGATTAATCAGAATACTGCGAAATATTTGGTGAAACGCCACAAACACCGGATCTACCCCGAGTGCTGCCGCTAGAATGGTCATTTCAGCAATACCCCCAGGAGTCACTGCCAGTAAAGCCACCGGCAGTGGTACTTCCGTCAAACGGTGAATACCGAAGGCGACCAAGGCTGAAATGGCTAGGGTCAGAAAAGTACCTACCAGCGCATGCCGACCTGTGCCAGCCAGCATTTGCCAGGGCATACCGTAAAAACGCACGCCGATTGAAGATCCCAGCACAATAAAAGTTAGTGCAAACAGCCAGTCTGGCAAACCCAACTGATACCCTGCCAGAGACAGTGCCGCCGAGACGAAAAGGGGGCCGGTAAGCTCAGGAATCGGAAAGCGCATTACCTTCGCCAACAGCCAGGCGGGTGCCACTGTTAGTAGGATCCAGAGATTCTTGCCCCATAAGTCAAAGTCAAAACTATTGCTGCTGGCGTCTAGTTCAATACCCTGCCAGGTAGCAAACAACGGTGGTACCACCAACACAATGAGGGTGACCCGAAACAAATGCGGTAACACCACCTGGCGTGGATTCGCACCCATTTGAATAGCTACCAAGGGGATGGTACTGATGGCTCCGGGAAGGGAGGCTGATACTGATGTCAGCCGATCAAAACGGGCGACGTAGAAAAAATACAGGCTGGAAAATACTGTGATCAGGGTGGCGCCTAGCACCAGCAGCAACAGACTCAACGGCCACTCATGAACCCGATCCAGAGTTTCCAGTGTCACGGTGGCACCCAGGATCAGGCCTACCATGCTGCGGCTACCACTGCGTAGCTGGGCTGGTATGTTGAGTTTAACCCCACATAGCGACGCGATCATAACTGCGCCTAACGGCCCAAGCATCCAAGGTAGCGGTACCTTGAATAGACTTGCTAGCATCCCTGCAATCAGACCCAATCCTAAGCTGAGCAATACCATCGTGAGTTTAGCCATAGATGAGTGGTGACACCGTCAAAATGCAAATTAACGCTGACGTTCGCCCGCCAATGAGCGCTGCGGCCCGCCAATAAGCCCTAAGGGTATCATAAATTTGCAAACTGTTTACAATATTGCGGAAGGGACCTCACCGTGCAAAAAACCGCTCACCTCTCCGCTCCCATGGATCGAGGCTGAAAAAATCTCTAAATTCATCGCTTGCAAGTGGAGATTTTCCTGCTATTGTAATTTATATAAATTATATTTTAACAAATTCAGAAAGGTTCTGGATTCGCGATACAACAAAAATAGCAAAGTAGAGGAGAACGCAGAATGTACAAGAAACTGATCCTATCAACGGTAATAGCCCTGCCGCTCGCCCTGCCGCTCGCCGCGCAGGAAGCTTGGCCTGCGGACGATGTCGAGCTGGCAACCCATTCCAGTTCCGGCGGTGGTGGTGACATCATGATGCGCAACATGGGCGCCGCGTTGGAAAATAAGTTCAACATCAACACAATGGTCGACAATCGGGTTGGCGGTTCCGGCGCAGTAGCTCTGTCCTGGTTGGCCAATCAGGCGCCAACGGACGGATCAGCCATCTTGTCGGTCACCCCGACTCAGCTGATTACACCCCTGCGTGTGCAGGGTATTCCGAATTATCAGGACGTTACCCCGATTGCCCGCCTGATGATCGATCCCAGTGTGCTGGCCATCCACAACGAAAGTCAGTTTGAGACCATTGAACAGTTCATTGAGTACGCCCGTGCGAATCCCCGTGACCTGACAGTGGGAATCGGTAGTGCCGGTTCACTCGACCAACTGGTCGTGCAGAACTTTGCTACTGCGGCTGACATCGAGCTGCGCATAGTGCCGCACGAAGGTGGCGGTGATGCGGAAGCCGCACTGCTGGGGCAACATATCGATGCCATCCTTGGGGAGCCCGGCGGTATCCTTACCCATCTGAAATCCGGCAACATGCGTATGTTGACGGTTTTTCAGGAAGAGCGTCTGGAAGCCTACCCAGAGGTGCCCACCTTGCAGGAATCTGGCTATGACGTGGTGTCCAACAAGTTCCGCGGTGTGTTCGGGCCTCCTGGAATGGATCCGGCACTGGTCGAAGCCATCGGCACTACGTTGCGTGATTTGCGCGACGACGAGCCATGGAATACCTACTGGCGTGAAGGCAGCATGACACCCGCTTATCTGGGACACGAAGACTTCACTGTCTTCCTTGATAAAGCCAACGAAGAAATGCGGGCCTTCATTGAATCCTTGGCCAATTAAGCCTCCGGCATTCCAAGCCGCAAAGAAAGTGTCGGGTAACCGATGGGTTACCCGACACCGGATTGATCTGGCGAACCAAAACCGACTAGAGCTAGACAGAAATGATTCGTAGGAATGTGATTTCCGGCAGTGTGTGCCTGGCATTTGGACTTTTCGTGTACTGGCTGACCGGTCAGGTACCCGCCCAGGCGTCACTGGACATGCTGGGGGGGCGGTTCTTTCCCCGTGTCGTGACGGTCCTGTTTATTCTAAGCAGTCTTGGCCTTATTGCGACTGGTCTGATGGGCATCGAGATATCCGGCGGACAGGTTGGGGGCAAGAAGGGTCAGGCCGCAGAATTGCCAGAGCCTGCCGAACCGGCGACCGAGCCGGAACCGTTGGTGTTCGGAATTCCCGCTGGCACTGCACGTCTGTTGGGTTATGTGGTTGGGATGGCCACGTATACCGTGATCCTGCCTCTGGTGGGTTACATCGTCGCATCTTTACTGGCGTTCAGCGGTCTGATCTTTACGACAGGGGAGCGGCGGCCTCTGCACATAGTATCGGGTTCAGTGGCTATTACGGCTCTGCTATATATTCTGTTTGCCGTGATATTCAGTATGAACGTACCCGAAGCCTCCCTATTTTGAGCAGCCGCGCTGAAGTTTCAGTGCTCGAATAACAAGTAAGCTCTAAAGGATTCTTTCCATGGTTGATATGTCCATAATATTGGAGGCGTTGCTCAACGTTTTGACGCCTTACACTCTTATGTTTCTGGTGATTGGGGTGTTTATTGGTATCGTGGCCGGCATTCTGCCCGGCATCAACGGTGCCATTGGGATCAGTCTGATCCTGCCCTTTACCTTTGGCATGCCACCGGCTACCGCATTGATTATGATGCTTGGTCTTTGGGGCGGCCAGAACTTTGGCGGAGGTGTAACCGCGGCCCTGGTGCATGCTCCGGGCGCAGCATCTGGGGCAGCAACGCTGTTTGATGGCTACCCCATGGCCCAGAAAGGCCAGGCCGGCAAGGCGCTGGGCATTATCTGTATCGCCTCGTCAATCGGCTGGTTCCTCAGCACAATCATGCTGGCGGTCATTGCGGTGCCACTGGCGGCATTTGCCTTGCGTTTCAGTGCCCCGGAATACCTTGCGGTGGGCGTTTTCGGGCTCAGTATGGTTGCAAGCATGGCCACCAAGAATATTTTCAAAGGCGCCATCGCGACCTTGTTTGGCCTAATGATTGTCAGCGTTGGAACGGATCCGTTCAGTGGTTTGCCGCGTTTCACGTTTGGTCGTTATGAATTGTTGGATGGCATTAGTTATTTGGTCGTGATGATAGGCGTCTTCGCCATCGCAGAAGCCCTGGTGCAGATTGAAAAGCCCGCGGTTCAGGCCAAAATCATGAAATTCTCCCGTGAGCTGCCCACCTGGGCCGAAGTTAAGTCTCTGATGCCTGTTATTCTGCGGTCAACCGGTATTGGCATGCTGGTGGGTACGGCACCTGGCGCCGGAGGTTCCATTGCTGCATTCATTGCCTACAACGAAGCCAAACGCTTCTCCAAAACACCGGAAGAGTTCGGGCATGGTGCTATAGAAGGTGTTGCTGCGCCGGAAGCTGCAAACAACGCTACCGAAGGGGGGGCGATGGTGCCTCTATTGGCGCTGGGTATTCCCGGCTCAGGCGCCGCGGCCGTTATTCTTGCGTCTATGATCATGTTTGGGTTGCGTCCGGGTCCGCAGATATTCACCGACCAGCCGGTGCTGGTGTACAGCTTGTTTTTCGGCTTGGCCATTGGCGCTGTGGTACTGTTGATACTTGGTTTGCTGCTAACACCCTACCTGGCGCTGGTGATTCGTTTGCCCAGGGCCTACCTGATTACCGGTGTTACCGGCATAGCTTTCATGGCGGCCATGGCCATTACCGGCCTGTTGTTTGATGTCTGGTTGGTGTTGCTGTTCGGTGTACTGGGCTACACCATGCGTAAGCTGGAATTTCCGCCGGCGCCGATGATTCTGGCGCTGGTGCTGGGGTTTATGATCGAAACATCCCTCCGGCGCTCCATGATCCTGTCCGACGGTGACTGGTCAATCTTTTTCACGCGACCCATCTCCGCGACTATATTGGGACTGGCGATTTTGAGCTTTTTCTATCCGATCATCCGAGCAATGCTCAGCCGCCGCAAGGACAGGGAGACTGTTTAAGTCCGAGACTCAGGTGTGGCGTCTTTTAACCCTGAAGGCCTAAAGCTTTCAGGGTTTTTTTTATGGCTATGTCCCAATTAGTTGTTGCGATACTCGACCGGTTGCTTCCAACAAACAGCATTCGGGAGTTAGCTCTCGATATCGCTCCAGCAACCGTCGCCAACCCAAGTAGTTCTTCAAGTATTTGGTCGCCACACCATGGAACCGAATCATCCAGTTTTTCAATCGACTGTCGTACGCATTGACGTTCTGGATATGAAAAGCA
>Ga0314774_1000814_pt1 | contig 22264 bp, 23 predicted proteins | sample MetaGCBIA2018_FD_204515 | JGI IMG/M metagenome (GOLD analysis project Ga0314774, IMG submission 204515) | Cryopeg brine microbial communities from Beaufort Sea near Barrow, Alaska, United States - CBIA 2018 | ecosystem: Environmental > Aquatic > Marine > Coastal | place: USA: Alaska | collected...
CTGCGCCGGACCATCCATGGAGAAACTTAACGACAACACAACGTCAGTCATCAACTTAGCTCCCCTTAAAAAAGGGGTCATCTCTATCTTGGAGAAAAGGGGACATCTCTACTTTGGGTTGACAGACTATTACCCTTATTTGGAAAGTATAAAGAAGGAGAGTCTTATTAGAATTTGTGTAGATTTGATCTGATCAAGTTTGACTTCAGTCCGCTTCAGACATTGGGTCAAAATGGCTTTTTGGGGGATCATATTGACTCTGAACGTACCAGTTTCGGCATTGCCGGTGCGAAAATGAGAATGTGTTCGCACATTATTCCGCCATTACCGGGGGACGGCTTTAAATCACTCGCCGAAGGGGAGCACGTGAGTTTTGATATTAATGACGGGCCAAAAAGGCCGCAGGCCGCAAATATACAGAAATTTAAACAAATCATTATAAATGAAACAGTAAAAACGCCCCGGAAGATAACTCTTCCGGGGCGTTTTTATTAATTACGAACCACCTCAACCTTGTAGCCATCGGGGTCAGTAATGAAATAAAACTTAGGGGGTGAACCGGGGAGTCCCTTGAGGGGGGAGACTTCAAAGCCTGCGGTTAAATGACGCCGATATGACTCTTCCAAGTCATCGACACCAACCGCAACATGGGAGTAGCCGTTACCGAGTTCGTACGGCTCCGTTTGACCGTAATTATAAGTCAATTCCAGTTCAAACGGAAATCCTTCTGCGACCATATATGAGAGAGTAAAATTGTCCGGATAATCTTTTTTACGAGAAATTTTAAAACCAAATGCTTCAGAATAAAAGCGCTCAGACGCGGCCAAATCGAGGACGCGCAGACAGACATGAATCATTTTATAGATCATTATGTTCTCCTTTTTAATGCCGACTCTTATTTAATCGGCGGCAATAAACCGTTCAATGGTTTTTATCTGGTGGGGATTGAGTAATTTAAACTCAACCCCGAACCCCTGCGGCATATCGAGTTTTCCGCGCGGAAAACCGAAATTCCCCCAGGTGACGACACTCCAGCACTCAATCGGATCCGGGCTGATATTTGGCAGCAGAAAAGAGAGCTCGAGTCGTGCCTTGTTCGGAATGAGTTCACGATACTGGATATAAATACCGCTGAGACTGATATTGTACCCCTGCCCTTGAAACGGCTTGCCGTCAATGGAGAAGTCAACCGTCATCTGACAGGGGACACGACGATAACGACGATCGACTTCTGGCAAAAAATTGCGCCCTACAGCAAGAAATTCATTTCGATCGACCGGCTTATGCAAAACACCATCACAACCCGACTCTCTTATGCGCTTATCATCCAGACCTTTACTCGCAGCATAAACAACAACAACCGGAATATCTTTGAGCCGCGGGTCAGACTTTATCTTGCGACAACATTCAATGCCGTCCATGACCGGCATATTGACATCCAGATAGACCAGATCCGGTTTTTTACGGGCGATCGCTTCAAGGGCTTCAACCCCATTACGTGCCGTTTCGATTTCGGCATAAGTGTTTTTCAGAAACCCTTTTTCGACTTCCAGAAAAAACTCAACATCATCAACGATAAGAATATGTGGTTTGTTCATTAAACGGCACCATTGAACGATTTCAAAGTTAAATTATCTGTCCGTAAAGTTGGGAGAGCGTTTTTCGATAAAAGAGAGCATCCCTTCACGTCTATCCGCGTAAGAAAAACAGAGGGCGAACAGATCAGCCTCGTATAGCCCAGCGCGTTTTATATCCATCTCCAGTCCATTGTCAATTGCTTGTTTACTGAATGTGACAGCTGTACGACTGCGTGAGGCGATGATAGCAGCCATCTTGCGGGTCGCGGCAACCAGATCGTTGGCAGGGACGACCTTGTTAACCAAGCCGATCCTGCACGCCTCCTGCGCATCAATCATACTGCCGGTAAAAATCAGCTCTTTAGCTTTCCCCTTCCCTACCAGTCGTGCGAGACGCTGTGTCCCCGCAAAACCGGGAATAACACCTATTTTAACCTCGGGTTGCCCGAGTTTGGCGGTGTCGGCGGCAATGCGAATATCACAAGCCATGGCCAATTCACACCCGCCACCGAGAGCATACCCATTGATGGCAGCAATAACCGGTTTTGACAACTCCTCGATCCGATTTAAAACAGACTGAGCCAATAGAGCAAAATCTCTCGCCCACCCTACCGAAACGTCGACCATTGCCTTGATATCGCCACCGGCAACAAAAGCTTTTTCACCCGCACCGGTCAGAATGATGACAGCGACATCATCATTTGTTTCGAGATCATCAAGCAGAGACCTTAAGTCATGAAACATCTCGATGCTCAACGCATTCAAGATTTCCGGGCGATTTATTGTAATCGTCGCGATCTGATCAGTGACATGAACAAGGAGTTGATCTGAATTCATAACATTTTCCCTTTAAACCGGGTGCGAATTGAAGTGCACCGTTTATTTGTCTGTCGATAGTAAGCACGCTTTAAATATGCGGCTCGCATTTTCACTGCCTTATAAGCGTACCATCAACTGCGACTCCCTGCCACCTCCTCGGGTGGTTAACCGACGAGTATAAAAAACAAGCAGCTCCGACAACGATATGCGTGGATTTAAAGACTTATCGATGCGATAGCTTTAACATTTATTACAGTAAGAGACATCGACCAATCATGCGAAGATAGAACAATCTGACCGGGAAACGCATAGATGGATAACCAAGTCGTCACATTTCCATCACCACCGACACAGACATATGTACACTCAATAAAAAAAGCGTCTTTGCGATAATTCGCAAAGGCGCGTATTTTTTGGAGCGGGAAACGAGATTCGAACTCGCGACCTCAACCTTGGGAAGGTTGCACTCTACCACTGAGTTATTCCCGCTTATAAGGAAGGGGGATTATAGGTGCTCAAACAAAATATTGTCAACCGTTTTCTGGTTATTCCAGAGCCATTTTCTCGCTTCTTGTGTTGTGCTGACTTCACCATTCAACTCAGCCTCTTCCACAAGCTTAAGCAGACGTCCAACAACCGGGCCTGCCTTGATTTGATAATTATTACAGAGCCAGTTCCCATCGACCAGATCAGGGAGTCGCCCCTCCTCGGCGTGCTGAAAAAAACTATAAATAAGGAGCCTGACAGGCTCCAGATCTATCTGCCGATCAAGCATCTCCGTCATCAACAGATAGAGAACCCCGATCGGTTCACGACCGAGATTCGCGACCCATCTGGCCTGGCCACGGGTTGCAACCGGCAGATAGGAAAGCTCGGCCAAGTCATCATGTAATGCACGCGATTGCATCGCCATCACAAAAGAGATGGTGCGGCTACTGAAGCGTAAAGCCTTCAAGACATTTGCCAGAGCGATGGGGCGATAGGCCCGACAGAATAGTGAGAGCTTCAAAACAGTGGAGAGTTGTAGAAACTCCTCAAAATGTTTATTCAGAGCGGTTTGGAGTTCAACAGAGTGACCGGATTGGACATCAGCCAATAACGTCTCGAGATGACCGAGTCGTTCGATGGCGATCGAGACACTCTCGTCTTGGGCGGGATGCCCGAAAAGCTCCGATAACAAACCGGTGTCATTCAACAGACGAATGCCGGTTGTGATATCACCGGCGACGATCTTTGCCAATTCGGCCCGTATTCTTTCTGGTGCAATCTGATCGATATTTGCAACCGCATCTCTGAGTAAGACTGAGGTTTCATCCTCGATAGAGAGATGCATGCAGGTTGCATGGCGCACCCCTTTCAAGGTCCTGAGAGGGTCCTCCAGAAAGGATTGAGAGCAACAGGCACGCAGGCGTCTCGCTTCAAGGTCGGCTATACCGCCGAGAGGGTCATAAATATGCCCTTCGATGGTCGGTGCACCACAGGGCCAGGCGAGAGCATTTATGGTGAAATCGCGATTGCGAAGATCCTCTTCCAGGGTTGAAGCCCTGAACGGAGCGAAATCAGAGATCATCCGTTCACCGTTGATTTCCATCACGACCCGGCTCTGATTGCGGGTCTGATCAAGCATAAACCAGCTCCCACCGAAGATATGCGCCAGCCCTTTGGCGCAAACGGTCGGATCTTCCGGCATGATGAAATCAAAATCAGCGACAACAGTCCCCATAAGGGAGTCGCGCAGCGCACCGCCGACCAGATAGACCGGTGCGGCACCCTGGCCGCGGCCATTGAGGTAGGGCAAGATTCCGGAATCATCGAGGAGAAGCTTTAATCGTTCCATTGGCACCCTAAAAAAAGCTGCCCGTAAAAATATACGGGCGTCTGGTTTGACTACTGCAGGTCAAGAACGGCTTGATAGATGATATCAAAGAGCTCTTCAATATTCTCCTTTGCAATACAGGAGAAAGCGACCCGCAGGTCGGTCGCCCCAATTGAGATCGCGCCGACTCCGTATTTATCCAGAAGATGAACCCGAATCTTTTCAGCCTCTACCGTTTTCAACTTCAGGCACATGAAGTAGCCGGAGTTGAAGGGGTAATAGACAAAATGATCATCGAAGAGCCCCCGATCCAACACCCGCTTAACCTCGAGGGCACGCCCTTTTAGGACTTCAAACTTTTCTGCCTTCTGCGAAATAAAGTCTGGTGACTGCAGAGCCTTGATGACGAGGGTCTGTGAAAGATGCGGACAGTTGGAAATCGTTGCACGTATGATCCCCATGGTCTTTTTCTCCAGAGCGACCCGAACCGCCTCGCTTTCAGCCGCGAAGGTGATAAACCCGACCCGGAATCCCCAGACGTACTCTTCTTTGGTGGCACCATCGAGCTTGACAGCCAGAACCCGTGGATCGAGGTTGGCCAGTTTGCCGAACAACGACTCTTGCATCGAATCCTCGTAGAAGAGGCCGAAGTAGGCATCATCGGTCACAACAACAATATTGCATCCAGACTTGGCCACATCCTTGATTGCCGCAACAATCGCATCCCCTTCAGCTATCGTCGGCGTATAACCACTCGGATTATTCGGGAAGTTAAGCAGGACGATCGCCTTCCCTTTTTCAGCCGCGGTTTGTTGTAAAAGGGTTTTAAACGCAGCAACATCATAGCCCCCCTCTGGCGTGAAGGTATTATGCTTTTTGATGACACCACCACAACGGGTTGAAAATGTTAGATTGTAGTTCCCCCACATCATATCAGGCATGATCAGGTGATCACCGACATCAACGAATAGATCCGCCACAACAGAGAGTCCGTGGGTCAGGGCGTTGGTGACAACCGGGTTACTGAGTTTTTTCCCTTGCATGCTCGGATTTTCACGCAACATCTTTTCGAACCACAAGGAGCGTAGTTCTGGCTTGCCGGCTGGTGGCGCATAAGGGAAGACATCTTTCGGATCAAACCCCGGCAGCTGGTCCTGGATACACTGCAGGTACATCGGCCCGCCGTTTTCAGTTGCTATACCGATAGTGGCATTGAACTTATGAGCTTTGTCTTTTGCCTCGGCCGACTGGGTTAAGATCCCTTTTGGGAAAAAAAGGTTTTTCCCAAGATCAGACAGGACTTCGAGTGTGTACGGATTGTTTGCGGAAATCTGGTCGTTCAGTTCTGCAGCCAGCGGGTTCATTGTGCCTCCTTGGTCGATGTTTTACATCGAAAATAAGGTATAATTTCAACCGCTTATTTAAGCAACTTTAACTTTACTTTGTCAAACAAATTACAGCAAAGATTCAATGTAGATTGAATATTTTCTCAGCAACATGCTATTTTGACGACATGTTATTTATCAATATCATCCTGCCTGTTTTTATGATCGTTTTTGTCGGTTTCGTTATGGGGCGAAAACTAGCCCTCGACTCAACCACCCTGACCAATCTCTCGCTCTACGTTTTGACCCCGTCGTTAGTTTTGTCCGCACTATTGAAAAGCCCAATCCCTGTCGACATCGGGAGCCGACTCGCTCTCTACATGCTCTTGTATACGGCACTGATGCTCATAGCCGGCTGGTTGACTGCAACACTCTTCAAGATTCGAGGGGATTCAAGACAGGCGCTCTATCTCTCTTCAGCCATGATGAATATCGGCAACTTTGGCTTGCCTCTGGCGCTATTCGCCTACGGTTCCGCTGGCCTAGACACTTCAATTTTGATTTTTGTTCTCTTTACCATCCCGCTCGGAACAGTCGGCATCGTACTGGCCCAGGGGAGAGAGGCGAGTCTAAAATCTGCAATTTTCAATGCTGGTAAGATACCGATATTTCATGCCGTAATCTTGGCTCTGTTCTGTCAGTGGATCGATCTGGAAGTGTCGGGGTTTTTACTCAATGCTCTCGACCTGGTCGGACAAGCGGCTGTTCCGGTCATGCTGATTCTGCTCGGCATGCAACTGTCGCACGCAAAAGTTATTCCTGCGAAACGCTTTTTGACCCTCGCGACAATACTGAGACTGGTCATCGGACCTGCTATCGGCTGGGGGTTGACTCTTGTTCTCGATATTACCGGGGTTGAGCGTAACGTCGTGATTCTGCAAACCAGCACTCCGGCGGCGGTGCTCCCCCTCCTCTATGCGTTGCGTTTCAATGCCCGGCCGGATCTGGTCGCCAGCTCTATTTTTATGACAACGCTCTGCAGCGCCGGCACACTGACACTGCTCCTCTATCTTCTCGAACTATTTTAATTAAAACAAGGTCCCGGCAACTGTGCCGAGGGCGGAAACAGCACTCGAATCGGTCAAGCTATCAGCCGCTTTTTCAACTTTATTCAGTGTTGTCCTGGCGTCATGATAGAGACTGGAGTCATTCACTAACTTACCTAAAGTCCCTTCTCCCGATGCAATCTTATCCGAAATACTCCGGAGGTTGGTTAATGTTTTCTGAAGATCATTGTAGGTCTGGTCATCAGCACTGATAATCTGCCCGAGCAACCCTTCACCATCTTTAATCTTTTTTGCCACAGCACTCAAATCAGCGAAGGTGTTATTGACGCTTACATACAACTCATCATCAGAGAGGAGCTTGCCAAGGGTCCCCTCACCCTTACGTAATCCGGTCGTGATGGTATTGAGATTACTTAAGGTTTCAACCAGATTGTCACCCGCATCCGAATCCGACAAGGCCGAGGAAAATTTTGACAGGGAGTTCATGGTTGATTTCAAATCGGCGGAAAGTTCGCTGTCGTTCAAAAGCAGACTGAGCACCCCCTCCCCATTTTCGATCTCTCCAGCCAGTGAGTTGAATTTTTTGAATAACTGTTCCTGATTTCTGTCCAGGTTGGTAATCAGCTGATCAATATTGGTCCCCTCTTCCGACTGAATTTCTGCCCCCGGGGGCAAGACCGACTCGGTTAAAGAGCCGAAATTGAGGCCGAGAAACTGGCCACCCAGCATATTCATCTGCCGAACCCTGGCAATGGAATCCATCCTGATTTCAGTTGTCTCATCAACCTTAAAATCGACCCGGACCTGTAATCCCTCAATACTGATTTGTTCAATTTTACCGATCTCGACCCCGGCCATACGGACGGGATCACCAACCTTGAGTCCGATCGCAGATTGAAAATGGGTATAATAGTCGTGTTGTTTACGGAACGGGTCCCAATCTTCGACCAGCTCAATAACAAAAGCTAGAATAACGAGTGCGACGAGAAAAAAGAGCCCGACTTTCTGTTCAGTGGATATGGTCATCTTATTATTTCCCTTGTATCCCTTTCGTGGTCGTATAGAGGAAACGGCGGACGAGAGGGTTTTTACTTTTTTTAATCTCTTCCGGCGTCCCTATCTCGATGATCTCGCCGTCATGCATCATCGCAACACGATCGGATAGATAAAGCGCAAAGTTCAAGTCATGACTGACAATAATGGTGGTGAGATCAACCTTATCTTTCAGGTTTGCTATCACCCGTGCCAGTTCGTCAGTTGTCACGGGGTCGAGTTCGGCGGTCGGTTCATCATAAAAAATCAGATCCGGGTTCATAGCGAGCGAGCGAGCGATCGCAACTCTCTTTTTCATTCCCCCCGACAACTCTGAAATGTTCATCGGCTCTCTACCCGCGAGGCCGACCAGACGAAGTTTTTCACGAATCACGCGACGAATGCGGCGCTCAGGGAGAACATCCTTCTCCCGTAACCAGAGGCCGATATTTTCACCGACCGTAAGAGAGTTAAACAGGGCCGATGTCTGAAAAACCATACTGTATCGATATTTCTGCTCTATCAGTAACCCCGGTTCAAAATTGATATTTTCGTTATCAATCAAAATCTCACCCGAATCAGGTTTCAGCAGTTTGGCGAGGTGTCTGAGCAGGACACTTTTTCCGGTTCCGGACGCCCCTATAATTGAAAAAACTTCACCGGGTTGAATTTCCAGGTTGATGCTTTTCAAAACCGGTTGCCCATTAAAACTTTTGGAAAGATTCCTGATCTTGATCCCAATACCGCGGGATGTTTCATACGCTTGACGAGAAATACTTGTCTCAACCGTCATTTGAGAAAAGGAATGGGTCAGGCGGTTAAAAAAAGAAACTTTGTTCTTGTCTCTATGTTGTTGATCAGCCATTAATTACCCCAGTTACATCATAAAGCGTGTCAGTAAATAGTCGGCAATAAATATCATTAAGAATGACATGACGACTGAGCGGGTTGTCGCCTGCCCGATACCACGGGCACCACCGGTTGTTTTAAATCCGACATAACAGCCGACAAGTGCGACAATCCCACCAAAAACAGTCGCTTTAACCAGACCATTTAAAATTTCAGACATATCAAGAGCGCGGACCAAAACATCATAATAGACCGTCATCGGAACATTGATAGCCGGATTTATATCACTGATAACAGCCCCGCCGGTAACCCCAACGATGAAGGAGAAGACTGTTAACATCGGTACCGCCAGCAGGCATGCAATCAATCGAGGCATCGCCAGATAGCGGACCGGGTTGATCTCCAATGTCCGCATCGCATCGATCTCTTCATAAACTTGCATCGCGCCAACTTCTGCCGCCATTGAAGAACCGACGCGACCGGCAATCAGTAGGCTGGTCAGCACGGGGCCTAACTCTTTGGCCATGGATAAACCGACAATTGCACCAATTTTTTCCTGAACCCCGAGTAACGCCAGTTGTGACCCGGTTTGCAGAGCGAGGACCATGCCGATAAATAGCGACATCAGAACGGCTATAGGGAGTGTTCCAACCCCGACTTCATAGAGTTGTGCAACGATCGCTACACGGTTACGAAACGCATCTTTAAAATAAAAAAGGGTTTCGACAAGAAGAGCCAGCATCTCTCCCAGGTTCTGAGCTGTCGTGAGGAGTATTTGTCCCAGTCTGGTTAACATATAATATCCATGATAATTCAAGTTTAAACCGGTGGCGTTGAAAAGCAATAACGCTTCCATATCAAAGAGGAACAGCAGCTAAAGTTCAGAGCGTCCGAGTGGAATCCCCCAGGGGAGGTAAAATAGATGCAATTTCTTGTTCTGCTCTCCAATTTCAACACTGAGCAACCCTTTTAATATTGACCATTCCCGTGGTTTATCTGTCTCGTGACGATAGGAGACGATTGGAAAAAGTTCCCAGGCAACCCCTTTCTCCCCTTTTTCATGCCAGAAGAGATTCCACAATAGAGACGAAACACTGTTCCCTTGATTATCCCATTTCCGTTGATAAATACGCCATAAAGGGGACCAACTTCTTACAATACTATCAGAGTGCTGAAAAATAGGTTCCAAGAGGGCCAATGTATAAAAATGTGAAACCCCCTTTTCCTGCCTATAGCCAAACAGAGGCCAAAATAGAGTGCGATGGAGATGCTCCCGATCGGTTGTATTTTCCTTTTCGACCATATCGGTAAAGAGAAAAAACAGTACCCGCGAGCGACGCTGAGAAATGGTCCCAAACTGTTGATCTTCAATCCTGAAGATCGGCCAGAGGTAGTTCCGGGTCCGTTTACTATTGATTGTCATATCGGAGATCAGCGGTAACGCCTTGTAACCGTGGCGCCCCTCACCTTTTGTGTAGGAAAAAAGCGGCCAGGGGAAAGTCCATGTTGTGTAGCCGATTTTCCGATCGTCAACATAATAAAAGAAAGGCCAAAGGAGGGTCCGTTGTTTTATAAAAGGGGACTCGCTGTAGAGGTACCATGGAAAAGAGTAACGAAGAGTGGTTGGATTGTCGCTGTTCTGATGCAAATCTTCCGAGATCCAGAACGGCCAAAGAAACATCGATTTTCGGTAAACGTTCGGATTCTCTGAGCGGCCATAGAGTGGCCATATTTTAAACCCGGTCTCTTCCGGAGTGGCGCCACGAATACGTGCCAAAAAAGGCCAAAGATAATTATCGACATACGTCCCGTCACGCTCTGTATGCGAATAGAGAGGAAACATAAAATAAGATAGCTCATCACGGCCCAGGAAATTGTAATAATGACCCGTAAACGGAAAAACTGCATGTTGTCGTGGCTCACCTAGTTTATTTTTATAAAACAACAGTGGAAAGAGAGAAAAGCTTTTCTGACTGTAGTCTCCACTCTGATTGGAGTAGAAATGAGTGAGAAACAGGAATTTAGAGGAGATGATTTCTTTATCCTGTTTATAGGAGAATAATGGGTAGAGAACGTCGAGTTCTGAAGCATTGCGCGCCTCATCAGTCGAAAGAAAAAAGAGCGGCCGAAAGGCAAAAAGACGTTCACTCCCCTTAAGTTCATATTTCAGGATCGGCCCGGCAATATTCAGCGATTTATAATCGATAGCCGGATCAGACCGATAATCGAAAATGGGGGGGAATGTAATCTGACTCGGTTCTGCTAACGGCGTTGCCATGGCGGCAGAAGCAAAGAAGAGGAAAGCAGAGAAAGCAAGAAGAGCGTAGCAATGCACAACTGATGTTTTTGCAGTTTGGCTCGGTTTTTTTTTAATAATGTTCGAAACCTCTATCAAGGCTATGAATCCGACGGTCGCTGTTTATTTTCTTTTTCTTTTTGAGCTCGGGTTTTTCTGACCGGCCCGAACCAATAAACAAAGAAATAGATAACCCCACCAACCAAAAGGCTGAAGAGTACATCGGCAAATCCCAGGTCCTGAAACATATTATCCCCCTTAATGCAGACGAGCTATGCCGTCGAGTGACTCTTTATGAGCCGGATCAATCTCCAGGGCGAGTGCGAATGCTGACTGTGCACCACAAGAGTCACCAGACCGCTCACGACTGATTGCCAACAGTGAGTAAAATTCCGGGTTCGGAAATTCCGTCGGTACAACCTGCTCCTGTTCGAGCTTTTCCAGAATTGATCGAGCCTTAACAGCTTCACCTGCGGCTAACAGTTGCATCGCTTCGCCAATCGACTCCAGATCAACCAGTAATGGATGCTCAGGCAAGTCGAGACTCTCAACCGCCTCAATTCTTGCTGTGAGTGACAAGAGGGTATCATCTCCAACCTGAGGCAACAAGAGTCGCCATCGCTCAATCGCTTTTGGATAATCACCGAAAAGATAGTCTATCTGGGCCATGTAGTTCAGATTGGTTGAATTATTCGGTTGTATTTTGTCGCTATCTGAAAAATAGCGGATCGCCTTGGTCAGATGTGAACGACAATGACAAAGTTCCACATAATTCAATGCGAGTTCATAAAAGGCAATCCCGAGCTGCTGTTGCAAATCAGGATTATTTTTATTGAGTAACAAAAGAATCTGTAAGCCTGAAATTTTTCTTCGGATATAAGGAGCATCGACTTCTTTATGGTCGAGCATGACGATCATTGCCGCGAGATCAGAGAGATAGTGAGGCCAGGCATCACGAAGCAACGCAGCGTAGTCACAATTGTAGGGGCAGTCAGGAAATTGCCGAAGATAATCGTAGAGGCCACTACCGATCAGATCAGTCGAGAGCGGCTCCCCTTCCGGCGCACTGTTTAAAATCGGAAGAGGAATCTTCGGGAGGATAAACTCGGTCGAATCAGCACCGGTCTCGATCGAATATCCGGTCGATGGATACCAGAACCTAAAATTAGCGGCAAGGGGCGTAAGTCTTTTCATGATTATCCTGCATGGCAAACAGCAATTAAACGATTTAAATAAATTGAATTTTACACAGGGGATATTACAACGTCCATAAAAAAAAGAGACGAAGCAAATGCTTCGCCTCTAAGTTTACCCTCGGGTAAACAGAAAGTGGTACGCCCAGGGGGATTCGAACCCCCGTCGCCGCCGTGAAAGGGCGGTGTCCTAGACCAGGCTAGACGATGAGCGCATATCTGTAACGACTACTATAACTGCTTGATTAACTTTAGTTTGTCGTTCGATTCTTGGTTGGGGTGCAAGGACTCGAACCTAGGAATGCGGGAATCAGAATCCCGTGCCTTACCACTTGGCGACACCCCAATTGGAGGCAAAATATATACAAAGCATTGGGGGTTCGTCAAGAGAAAATTTAATTTTTACAAAAATTGTTGAATCCTTTGTAAACGACGACAGCTCTCCTCTATGCCGAGGACAGCAATAACCTCATAAATTCCAGGACTTGAGGTACTTCCGGTCAGTGCAACACGCACGGCCGGACCTATCTTTCCAAGCTTCAGGCCGGTCTCTTCCATGACCCGATCAAATGCCTCGCCGATCGATTTCTCGTCCGCATGCTTCAACATTTGTAAATGACGAATCACTGTTTCAAGAATCGATTTTTTGTCTTCGGTCAGAAACTTTTCTGCGGCAGCCGGATCGATCTCAACAGCATCGGCATAGTAGAAACGCGCCGCATCGACCATCTCAAGCATGGTCCTCGCCCTCTCCTGGAGCGTTTTGACCACAGCGGTCATGTTTGGCCCTCTGCTGGTGTCAATCTCGGCGCTCTCCATGTACTCCTTGAGCAAGAGAGCCAATTTCTCCGGATTGCCGGTTTTGATGTAATGGGCATTCAACCAGAGCAGTTTATCTGGGTTGAAAATACTGGCCGAACGACCGACCCCCTCAAGGGTGAATTTCTCAATCAATTCATCCATGGAGAAAATCTCATCATCCCCGTGCGACCAACCGAGCCGAACCAGATAGTTCACCAACGCTTCAGGAAGGTAACCCATCTCACGATAGGCCATGACTGAAGTGGCACCATGCCGTTTTGAAAGTCGCGCCTTGTCCGAACCGAGAATCATCGGGACATGGGCGAATTCAGGAACCTTAAATCCGAGAGCTTGATACATCACGATCTGTCTCGGGGTGTTATTAATATGGTCGTCTCCGCGCATAACCAAATTGATATTCATCGTTGCATCATCGACCACCACGACAAAATTATAGGTCGGCGTTCCGTCTGTCCGTTGGATGATCACATCATCGAGTTCATCATTCGAAAAGGTGATCACCCCTTTAATCCGATCATTGAACGAGGTCTCACCCTCCTGCGGAGAGCGGAAACGGATGACAAACGGAGCGTTTTCAGGTTGATCGGTACGGTTACGACAGGTTCCATCATACTTCGGCTTTAGACCTTTGGCCTGCGCCTGCTCCCGTTTCAGGTCGAGCTCTTCCTGACTGCAGTAGCAGCGATAGGCCTTCTCCTCAGTAACCAGTTGTTCAATTTTTTCACAATAAAGGTCAAAACGATCTGATTGATAAATCGGCCCCTCATCACAAGAGAAACCGAGCCATTTCATCGCATCGAGGATCGCATCGACCGATTCCTGAGTCGAACGAGCAACATCAGTATCCTCGATGCGCAGAACAAAGCCCCCCTTCTCTTTGCGGGCGAGAAGATAATTGAACAGTGCCGTTCGGGCACCACCAATATGGAGATTTCCGGTTGGACTTGGGGCAAAACGGACGCGAAGAGTAGACATCGGTACCTCCGAAAAAACAAGGTCGCCAACAGCGACCAAAATGAGTGATAAATGAATGTAACGTTTAAAAAAAACACCTGTTCTTATACCTTGCGAAGCCGTGTAAGACAAGCGTTTTATACCGCCTCGATCACTGCTCCGGCATAGGCAACCACATTTTTGTAGTCATCGGTCACGTCACCGGAATTGCCGTATGCAACAATCTTCCCATCTGATGCACCGAGTAATTCGGCCGTTTTCAACAAAACGACTGTCGGCATAAAACCGCACATGCTGATTCTCTGTTGCACAACAGTTTTGTATAACCGCTCGGCATCCAGGGTTTCAACACAATCGAGAGCCATACGATCTTTGAGCGCAGCGCTCTCTGCCGATTCAAAGTGTGTCATATCGGTACTTGCGATCAGCAGGATCGGCTCAGGATTTTTCTGAATGACCGATGCAATGGCCGCAGCGATTTCGAAAAGAGAGCTGAGTTGCTGGTGCCCAAGACAGATCGGCACCAGAGTCGCCCGCGGATTGAGATACTGAATAAATGGAACCTGAACCTCCAGAGAGTGTTCGAATCGGTGTGCAACGGCATCGGATTGCAACAGGGGAGTTGCCTTGAGAAGAGACTCTGCCAACGGTTCATCGATCAGAATCTGACCAAGAGGAGTCATCCAACTTCCGGTGGCATAAACAGCCGCTGACGCCCCGACTCCGTGATGATTTGGACCGATCAGGATCACCCGGTCCGGAATCGCAGCACGGTCGTACACCCTGCCGGCAATAGCGCCTGAATAGATATATCCGGCGTGCGGCACCATAAGACCGAGCAGTCTCTCTTCTCCTCCCTGTCTGGGGCAGAATGACGAGAGCATTTCAAGCAGGGACGTGGTATCCCCCGGGTAAAATTGACCGGAAACGGCCGGGGCTCTCTGCATGGTGGTGCCTCCTATAATGAGAGGAACAGGGGGATCAATAATCGGAGTCCGATCACGATCAGCAAAATTGCGAATATGCGTACCAGTTTATCGCGTTCAAAACGGGTGGCAAGTCGGGCACCAAAAAGGGCCGCTATAATAGTAAAGGGAGCGACGATGGCCACGACCAGAAGATCGACATAACCGAAAGTCCAGGCGGGGAGATTAGGGACGGACCAGCCGTGTACGACATAAGAGAGGGCACCGACCACTGACGACAGAACGATCATGGCGCTGGAGTTTCCAACCGCCCGATGAATCGGCAAGTGCAGCAGGAACAGCATCATCGGCACGGCAATGACTCCGCCGCCAACACCAAAAAAAGCAGAGAAGGTACCGGCCGCCAAGCCGACCAGAATGAGATTACGCGGTGGGATTGCTCGTTCCGGCTCCAGATGCGCGATTTCGGTCGGTTTGAAAATCTTGACCGCAACACCGATCTGCATCAGGCCGAACAGACCTTTTAAAACCTCACCATCGACAAAGGTCGCGAGGGTTGCCCCGATCAAGGCCCCGACAACGGCCCCGATCGACAGATACAAAACCTGGGTCGGGTCGACGTGGCCGTTTCTGAAATGACTGAGGGTACTACTGACTGTTGTTGGAAAGATGATCGTCAAGCTGGTGCCGATGGCGATATGAACCAGAACGGTATCGGAGAATCCTACATAGGCGAAGGCCCAAAGAAACAGCGGAACCAGAATGACCCCTCCACCAATCCCAAGCAGACCTGCCAAAAAACCGGCAATAGAGCCGAAGGCGGCAAACATCAGAATTACGACAGGTGTAAACATGAGTCACCCCGAAAATAAAAAAGCCAGCCGATAAAGGCTGGCTTTAATGATGATGGAGGCCTCGACCAGATTTGAACTGGTGATGACGGTGTTGCAGACCGTTGCCTTACCACTTGGCGACGAGGCCATCGAAAAGAAGGTATTTAATAACAGCAGGGGTGATTGCTGTCAAGCAAATATTAAAGAAGTTGGAGATGGCTTGACACTCTATCACTTGCTCACCATAATAAACGCCTTGAAAGATACTTTAACCCTCTACGGATAACGTGAGTTATGAAAATCATATCAGAATTTCTAATTATCGGAAGTGGTATCGCGGGGCTTTCCTACGCTTTGAAAGTTGCTGAAAAGGGGAGCGTTTCCCTGATCACTAAACGGGGGGTATCAGACACAGCGACGGACCTGGCTCAGGGAGGGATAGCGGCGGTCACATCAGAAGAAGACTCCTTTGCCGAGCATATCGAAGACACCATGGTTGCCGGAGCCTATCTTTCAGACACCGCTGTCGTCAAAATGATCATTGAAGGGGGACCTGACGCGATACGGGACTTGATCAATTGGGGGGTCAACTTTACCCGTAACGAAGAAGATAGCTATGATCTGACCCGGGAAGGCGGACACAGCAAACGTCGCATTCTGCATGCCAAGGATATGACCGGTCATGAGATCGAACGGGCGCTGGTGGAGGCGGTTCGCGCCCATCCCAACATCTCTCTTTACGAACATCATATTGCCGTTGACCTGATTACAGAGAGTAAGATCATGCATCGACGGGTCAAACCTGACCGCTGTATCGGCGCATATGTTCTCGATATTAACGGTGATGAAGTGATCTCATTCGGTGCCCGTATCACCGTTTTAGCGACCGGCGGCGCCGGTAAAGTTTATCTCTATACCTGTAATCCGGATGTTGCTACCGGTGATGGGGTTGCGATGGCTTACCGGGCCGGGGCATCGATTGCCAATATGGAATTCATGCAGTTTCATCCCACCACCCTCTTCCATCCACTCGCCAAATCATTTCTAATATCAGAGGCGGTTCGTGGAGAAGGGGCTATTTTGCGGCGGGCGGATGGCACAGCTTTCATGCCTGAATATCACAAGCTCAAGGATCTCGCTCCGCGTGACATCGTCGCCCGCGCTATCGATAATGAAATGAAAAAATATGGCGACGACTGTGTCTTTCTCGACATCACCCATGAAGATGACGACATCATTAAAGACCGTTTTCCCAACATTTATGAAACCTGTCTTAGTTATGGTATCGATATAACAAGAGATCCAATCCCGGTTGTCCCGGCCGCGCATTACCTCTGCGGAGGCGTAAAAGTTGACAGCTGGGGGGAATCAGACATTCACAACCTTTTTGTTATCGGCGAGGCATCCTGTACCGGTCTGCACGGCGCCAACCGGCTTGCCAGCAACAGCCTGCTCGAAGGGGTGGTCTATGGGGCGCGCGCTGCAGAACGGTCCATAGAAAGATTAACGGAGAGACAATCCCCCTTCCCGAATGTAGAAGTCTGGGACAGCGGCAGTGCCACGAACAGCGATGAAGAGGTCGTCGTGGCGCACAATTGGCATGAAATACGTCTCAGTATGTGGAATTACGTCGGCATCGTCCGCTCAACCAAGCGGCTCACTCGGGCATTGCGGCGCATCAAAATGATCAATGAAGAGATCGATGACTATTACTGGGATTTCTACATCACCTCAGACCTGATTGAATTACGAAATATCGTCACCGTAGCTGAGTTAATTGTCCGTTGCGCTTTAAAAAGAAAAGAGAGCCGTGGGCTGCATTTTACCATCGACTATCCAGAGACCGACGATATTCACTGGAAACAACAGACCATAGTAAGAAAAAGATTCTGATAGGAGGCAAATTTGGACATCAACGATTACCGTGAGCAGATCGATCAGTATGATCGTGACCTCCTCCGTATTTTCAATGCGCGGGCTGCACTCGCCCTGAAAATCGGGGAGATCAAAAAAACGCTGGAAATGCCGGTATATGACCCCGCGCGCGAAAAACGGATATTTGACAAAATGACAGCGGACAATCAGGGCCCACTTGATAATAGTGCCATCATCCGACTGTTTGAACGCGTTATTGACGAATCCAGAACTCTTGAACGGATCAAAACGAAAGGAGTCTGATTTTATGCTTATTATTATGAGAAAAAAAACAGACGATGCCGCCTTGCAGCAGGTTAAACAATACTTGGTTGACCACGAATTTGATTTCCATCAATCGACTGGGGCAAACCGGGTCATTGTCGGCGTAATCGGTGATACAGCGAGGATCAACCTGCCGGAGTTAGAAGCGTTACCGGGAGTGCATGTGGTTTTTAAAATCCCTGACGAATAACCAGATATTAAACCGTTTCACAAGAGGGAGCCGGTTGGCTCCTTTCGCCTTTTTAAGTATGGATTCTTGCCGAAAAAGAAGATAAGCTTCGCGCCCATACAAAACAAACAGCCTAACAGGAGAACTCATATGAGCGTCGACGATAAGAAAATCATCTACAGCATGATGAAAATATCCAAGTTTTATGACAAAAAGCCGGTCATCAAAGATATTTCTCTTTCCTATTTCTATGGTGCCAAGATCGGCGTACTCGGTCTCAACGGCTCGGGTAAAAGTACACTGTTGCGAATCATGGCCGGTGTTGATAAAGACTTCAACGGCGAGGCGGTCCTCTCCAAAGGGTACAGCGTCGGATATCTGGAGCAGGAGCCGCTCCTTAATGAAACGCGAACGGTACGCGAGGTGGTAGAAGAAGGGGTTCAGGAGACGGTCGACCTGCTCAAAGAGTTTGAAGAAATCAACAACTCTTTCGCCGATCCTGACGTCGATATGGACAAGCTGATCGAACGTCAGGGAGTCGTACAGGAAAAGATCGATCATCTCGATGCCTGGGAGCTCGATTCCAAACTCGATCAGGCGATGGATGCCCTGCGTTGTCCTCCGGCCGATGCGAAAGTCAACATCCTCTCCGGGGGAGAAAAACGGCGTGTGGCCCTCTGTCGTCTGCTGCTTCAAAAACCGGACATCCTGTTGCTCGATGAGCCGACCAACCATCTTGACGCGGAGACGGTCGCCTGGTTGGAGCATCACCTGCAGCGTTATGAAGGGACAATCATTGCGGTCACCCATGATCGCTACTTTCTCGATAATGTCGCCGGATGGATATTGGAACTCGACCGTGGTCATGGGATCCCGTGGCAAGGGAATTACTCGTCATGGTTGGAACAGAAACAGGGGCGTCTTCAAAAAGAGGAGAAAGCCGAAGGTGCTCGCCAGAAAACACTTCAACGCGAACTCGAATGGATTCGCATGTCACCCAAAGGGCGTCACGCTAAAAGTCAGGCCCGTATCAGTGCCTACGACAAACTCCTCGCACAGGATTCCAATAAGCAGGCGAAAGATCTCGAACTCTTTATCCCGCCGGGGCCGCGCCTCGGAGATATTGTCATCGAGTCACAGGGTGTGACCAAAGGGTACGGTGATCGCCTGTTGTATGAAAACCTTAATTTCAGCCTGCCGCCTGGCGGAATCGTCGGTATTATAGGTCCGAACGGTGCGGGGAAGACCACCCTCTTCCGAATGATTACCGGGCAAGAACAACCTGATCAGGGGAGTTTCCGCATCGGCGATACGGTTAAGCTCGCTTACGTGGATCAATCTCGAGAACTCGATCCGAACAAAACACTCTGGGAAGAAATCTCTGGTGGGCAGGATCAGCTTGAGATGGGGAATCAACTGATTAATTCAAGGGCTTACGTCGGTCGTTTTAATTTTTCCGGCAGTGATCAGCAGAAGAAGGTCAACATGATCTCCGGTGGCGAACGCAACCGGGTCCACCTGGCCAAGATGCTCAAGGAAGAAGCGAATGTTCTGCTCCTTGATGAGCCGACCAACGATCTCGATGTCAACACCATGCGCTCCCTGGAAGAGGCAATCGAAAATTTTGGCGGCTGTGCGGTCATTATCAGTCATGATCGCTGGTTCCTCGATCGGATCGCCACCCATATCCTCGCCTTTGAGGGCGACAGTGAAGTGACCTTCTTCGAAGGGAACTGGAGTGAATATGAGGAGGATCGTAAGAAACGACTCGGCCCGGCTGCTGAACAACCGCACCGGATCAAATATCGACAGTTGACAAGATAATAAAACTGAAAATTAGACACAAAAAAGGCGCCTGATCAGGCGCCTTTTTTGTGTCAGTATGACTTTCTAAAAAGGGTCTTGTAGCATTTCGGGCAAGGAGGGATTCGCACATTTGACTTCAAGTGCATCTCCGCTTCGCAAGCCTTGCAAGTCAAAGTGCCAGGGCTTGTCACTTCGCCGGTTTTATATTCAAGCTGTTTTTCGGTCTTTTCAGCCCAACCGGAGAGCGTTTCTGCGGTAGAATTCAACAACCACGAAAAGAGACTCTGAGCCCCGGCGGCAACACGATGCGGTTCGACAGCCTTCTTAAAAGAATCACGGGCCTTTTCAGCATGCTCACCCATCAGGGCGAAATCTCTGCGAACCCAACTTTTAACTTTATCCGCTTGTTCGCTCGAAAATTCACCGGCACCACTCATTTCCTCACTCGCTTTTTTTAACGCTTCATCGAACGTTTTCTTCCCCTCTTCGAGGATTTCCACAGTCCGTTTGGACATCTTCTCGTAAAAACCGAGTTCTTGTTGTTCATCATTTTTGTTTTCCTGCTCTGTCATCGCTGTCTCCTGTTATGTTAACTATATGTCATTATATGAAAACGATTAATTTTAAGAGTTTAAGAACTATACCATGTTTATCAAGATCTGCAGTGAACCGATTAAAAATATCACGGTGATTTCAGCTCGGCCCTGATCGTATCGAGATCAACCGACAGAATGTAGTTAGGGATGCTTCTATAGATGGGGTGATAACCGTACCCACCATTGGTCAATTCGTCGAGCGCTGCCTGGCGGGACCAGTTCTGAAAGATGATCCGATACATGGCAATGACAGCCCCGGTCCGATCCGAGGAATATAGAACATCTCTCCTCCGACCGAAAATCAAAAAAACAGGAACAGTTGCTCAGCTTCAGTCAGTGCGACTCGTCACCTCAAGCAGGTGATAGCCGAATTGGGTTTTAATCGGGCCGAGCACCTTATTCAGTTTGCCACTAAAGACCGTTTGATCGAATTCCGGGACCATCTGCCCCGGCCCAAACGACCCGAGATCGCCACCACTTCGGCCAGAAGGACAACTAGAATTCTCTTTGGCGACTTCGGCAAAATCAGACCCGGCCTCAATGGCCGTTTTAAGTTGCAAACACTTCTCTTCGGTATCAACCAGAATGTGACGCGCTGTTGCTGACGACATAATAATCTCCTTAACAGGTTTAAATTTACAAGAGTAAATCACCTATTGAATTTGAGTTTTCATCAATGTAAGTAATAGTTTATGCAACGATTCACAAAGACATCAAACAGATTGCCTTAATCTAATCGATAATCGATCAAAAATGAATCGATTTTTTAAATTTCCTCCATTAGACCGTATGCGAAGGTTCTATTGAACCGTCATTGCCGGACATATCAAATCGGCAAGGGTTGATAACAACGTGAGCTGTTCGCTTAAGATCATCCTCCAGCGTATTACAAAAACGCAACCCGCATTGACGAATTGAATCTCATTCATCCGGTTCCACCCAAACGACTGCACACAGAGCAGAGACAGTCGGTTGACCATCATCAAGACAGAGAGAGAAGGGTTTTTTGTATGGATCGGCAGCTGAAGTGCCATGCTGATACACCCCAACGGGTAAAAAGCCTTAAGACTTAAGTCAATAACCGATCGTTAACAACAACCGCCCGCCTAGCCAGAGCAGCAGAACTCCGAGAATCGATTGAAACAGAGGTTGAACACGGATAAAAAAAGGTTGCACTCGGTTGTTTGTGATCAGGATCGCCACCGTAGCATACCAGGCAAAAGAGATGATAAACATTGATAGATTTAGTGATGCTTTGGCCCATAATGGCGTTTCCGGAGTCATCACCAGAGTAAATAGGCTAAAATAGAAAGCCCAGGCCTTAGGGTTGGTCAAACTGGTCAACAATCCGGTTCGATAGGCGGCAACGGGTCGTAAAGTGAATGCGGTATCAATCGGTGTAGAAGAGACGGAAACCGGCTGCTTGCGTACTGAATTGAGTATACTGAATCCAAGCCAGACCAGATACGAACCGCCACAAATCGGGACAATTTTTGAAAAGAATGAAAAAGAGTTGATGACCAGAATCAACCCGACCATCCCGGCCAAGGCAAATAGTCCACTTCCGGTCGCAACACCGAGGGCAGTATAGAGACCGCCCCGCCGTGAATCGGTCAGAGCCGTATGAACCACCATAATGAAATTCGGGCCAGGACTGACTATCGCCAGAGTGAAAATAATCAGAACCGAACAGATGTTAATCCAAACAGGATCCATATGTTTATCTCATCCCCTCGATGGAAGTTGCTAAAACCAAAAAGATAATAACAAAAGGAGTGGAAAGAGAAACGATTAAATTTGCACTATATCTAAAGCTGTGCCTTTTTTTCTTTATTCTTAATGCCGAGAGTGTAAGAATCGATAAAGCAACTTTCTTTCTGTAAATTGCGGACCTCCGTTATTCAGCCCCCATGTTGAGATAGACCTTTCCAGTTTCCCAATCCTCACTGATCTCAGACAGCACCGCGCTGACCAAGCGTAGCAAA
>Ga0314774_1000815_pt1 | contig 22255 bp, 21 predicted proteins | sample MetaGCBIA2018_FD_204515 | JGI IMG/M metagenome (GOLD analysis project Ga0314774, IMG submission 204515) | Cryopeg brine microbial communities from Beaufort Sea near Barrow, Alaska, United States - CBIA 2018 | ecosystem: Environmental > Aquatic > Marine > Coastal | place: USA: Alaska | collected...
CACCGATCGTCTCGCCGAGGCAGAAGCCGTCGCCTCGGTCGGATCCAAAGGTGACAGCTACGACAACGCGATGGCCGAGGCGTTGAACTCGCTTTTCAAAGCCGAACTGATCCGCAACCGTGGCCCATGGAGAGGAATCGACGATCTCGAGATCGCGGTCGCGGAATACATCGATTGGTACAACCATCGCCGGCTCCACGGCGAGATCGGTCATATTCCGCCGGTCGAGGCCGAGACCAACTTCTATTCAAACCTGCCCGCCATCAGAGAGATGGAACGGGTCTAAACGAGCCTCTAAAAAACCCGGGGCTTGACATCATGCGCTGCACCGTCAATACCGGGCTACTCTGAGCACCTCACCGCCGCAGACCATCGACCCCAGATCTGACCCAGTCGACGGGTACGCAGCGGTTGTCGACTTGATCTGGCGTGTGGTGAGGCCGTTCTTCATGGCGAGCGCGATCGTGTTTGCGAGTTCGGCGTAGTCGTGGCCGAGGAGGTGGGCGCCGATGATGAGGTCGGTGCTCTTGTCGACCAGAATCTTTGTCGCTCCGGTCGTTTCACCAATGCGGTAGTTGGAGAACCATCCGCTCGTGTCGGTGAATCGCACGTCAACGTCGAGGCCGCTTTCCTTGGCCTCGTGCTCGAGCATGCCGACTCTGACGAGCTCCGGAATGGTGAACACCGCAGTGGGGATGGCGCTGTAATCCGGTGTCGCCGAATTCGGCTTCAGCATGTTGGATGCCGCGATCTTCGCCTCGAACACCGCAACCGGTGTCAGCGGCATCCCGGGGGTATCTGCAGCATCGCCAGCCGCATACACATTCGGGTTGGTGGTGCTCTGCAGGTGCTCCGAAACTTGGATGCCGCGAGGGCCGAAGGCGACATTAGCCGCTTCGAGATTCAGGCGACCGAGGTCTGCGGTGCGCCCCGCACCGTGCACAACAAGGTCAACATCCATCGTGGATTCTGTGCCGCCCTGTTGCGTCGTGACGAGAAATCCTGGGCAAGTTTCTCGACGCTCGTAATGGTCGTTTCGCGGCGCACTGCAACGCCAGCGGTCTCGCCGCGCTTGAGCAAGAGTTCAACGAGGTCGGGGTCGAAACCCTTCAGCGGGATGCGGCCGCGGTCGATCACTACCGGGGTGCTTCCCGCGCGGGCGGCGATGTGCGCAAACTCGAATGACACGAAACCGCCGCCAATGAACGCAATCCGTCGCGGAAGCTCGGGGAGGTTGAGAAAGCCGGTGCTGTCGAGAAGGTGCTCGTGGCCGGGGAAGTCCAGCTCGCGGGGCACCGCACCGGTAGCGATCAAGAACTTGTTCGCATGGAAGCTCGTGCCGTCGATCTCGACGTGGTTGGTGTCGATGAACGTCGCGATCCCGTGCAGGGTGTCAACGCCGGCCGCCTTGAGGCCCTTCTCCATGCTCTCGGGCACCGGATCGGTGAACCCGTGCTTGTGCTGCATGAGGTCAGCCCAGTTGACGCTCAGGTCAGCCGCGTTGATTCCTTTGTCAGCGAAGAGGCGGGCGGAATCGACGATCTCTGCAGCGCGCCGAAGGATCTTCTTGGGGTCGCAGCCGCGAAGCGCGCACGTGCCACCATAGGGGAGTGCATCCACAATTCCGACGCGCCACCCGCGTGACGCCGTCTTCTTCGCGGCGGCAATGCCTGCCATTCCGGCACCGATTACGAGCAAGTCATGGTTGTCAGTCATGGAGAATCCTTTGGTTGGGGAGAGAGTGTTCGCTTAGCGAGAGTCGGCAGGATGTGACGTGGTGCCTCGGAGGGCCGACCTGTGGGCTACAAGCTGTTCAGCTTCTCGCGCAGCTGGTCAACACTCGGTGCGCCTGCGAAGCCATCCGGGGTGACATATCGGCGGCACGCGAGTCCTGCCGGTGCATCCGCCTGAGCAAAGGGATCCACACCATCGAAGAGGATGCTGGGCGACCCGCGGAATCCCACGCGCTCCGCTTCTTCGACCGTCTCGACCAAGTGTCGCGACACTGTGATCTCCGGGAACTCTTGTACGAGTTCGTTGATGTGCTGATCGGCAACCTTCCAGTTCGGGCAGCCGTCGAAGTATTGCAGCGTGATTTCCATACCTTCACGGTAAACCCTGAAGTGCACTTGAAGGTCAAGCGTTAGTCTTGCCAGATGCTTATTGGAGAAGTCGCCGATCGCCTCGATGTTCCGCGCCACACGATCCGTTTTTTACGAGAAGCAGGGACTGCTGCCCGAGCCTCAGCGGCAGGGAAACGGGTATCGAGACTACGATCCCGCCGTCGTCGATAGAGTCACGTTCATCGGGAACAGCCAAGCCGCAGGGCTCACGCTTTCGGCGATCCTGAGCATTCTCTCGCTCCGTGATGCCGGCCAGGCTCCATGCACCCACGTATCGAGCTTGCTCGAACACAAACTTGAAGGTGTTCAGGAGCGGCGGAAAGACCTAGCCGCGCTCGAAATGGAGCTGAAGGAACTCATCCAAGCGGCTCAGGGGCTCGACCCGGGCAACTGCAACGAAGCAGAAATCTGTACGATCATCCCCGGTGCCTAACGCTAGTGGGGTTTCTCTTACTTTCTGCGTAGTGTGGGTGGATGCTTAGTCAAATCGGGATCTTCGGAATGATCATCAACGTACTCTTCTTCGCCGCCGTAGTTGCCCTCGTTGTGCTGGCTATCTGGGCTCTTATCCTTTCGATAAAAGCATTGAAGAAGTACCTGGGACAACCGAGTGCGACGGGCGCAAGCGCAGTCGACCGAGACTGACCAACACCCTTTCGGGTCTCATTTCACGATCACAGGCGATGGCGCGCTGACCGCCGTCGCCGATCAGAATTCGTAGATCTCTGTGAGCTCATCCGACAGCAACACCGTGTGTGGGAGATCACGCAGAGCGTCGGCGTCGACCGAGATGCCCCTCAACTGCGCAGCCTCTGCGTACTCTTCCCACGGAAACTCGTCATCGGGCCCCAGGCCGTCCGCTTGCACAAGCGCGAGAACTTCTGCGATCACGTCGGCTGCGGTTTGTTTCCACGAAACGACGTCGCCACCCCCAAATCTGGATGACGTCACTCCACGATCCATATCGAGACGGATCATCGAATCGTCGGAGAGACGCAAATACTGGGTCATCTTCATGCTCATGGTTGGCCGGGTGTTCTCTGGAACCGGATCATCGAGTTCGCAGATGATGACCAGACCAGTCACCGACAGCGTGGAAATGTCGAAAGGTAGACGATGCAGGATCTCAGTGCGTGCCGATCCTTGCCCGATTGGCGCGTAACTGCCCTGCTCATCGCTATCTGTCATGGTGGGTAGCAGCTTAGGTCTTTTCGTTACACGGCGGCAGTTCGAGAGTGTCGAGGGCAGCCCCAATACTGCTCCAAGAAGCCCGTCAGGCGTTGGATGGCACACTCAAGGACGGGATGCTCCGGATACATCAGCAGCAGCACCTCACCCGTTGGCCCGATGAGCGCCCCGACAGCTGCCCGTCGGAAAAGATGCGCCGGAATTATTGCCCTGCTGGCCGCAAGCATCGGAATCGTGAGCACCCCGTTAGTGTCGGTGCAGGAAATAATCCGAGCGATCGGCCGCGGGCTTCGCCGCCCGCTGCCCCCTGCCAGCGCCGCCAACTCCGCCCCAGTGGAGTCACCGCGCTACGAATAACAGCCGAGATGTCGTGGCTGCTGTATTGCGATGGCAGCGCGCACAAAACAATAATGGCCGCGAGCGGGACGACTGCTCGCGGCCATTGAATAGACCGTCGATCGAGGCTTCGATCGACGGTCTAAAACGGTTCATCCCTGCTACTCGTCCGTAGTATTTTCGAATACCTGATATGCGACGCGCTGTTCTTCTTCGTCGGTGTACGCACTAACAGTGACGTGATAAGCGTCGTTGGTGAAGGTGCCCATGATCATGTACGAATCACTCCACAGGCTCTCTTCGAACCCCGCCCCCACGATCATCTCTCGCGCGGCGTTGATGGATGATTTTGCATCGTCAACCATGAAAGTTACCGTCCACGTCTGGGTGCCTTCAACAGTAAGACCAACCGCGGTTTCAATCTCTCCGTCGATAACCGGCACCTCGTCTGGAAAGTCTTTAGGCATCGTCCCGTCGGCTTCGATGTCAACATCGCTCCCCGTGACTCCTTCAAGAATCTTCTCCGCACCTCCTTCAGCGATGCCACTACCGATCTTGTCTGTTAGCTGGTCAATGGGGTTCGCGAAGCAGCCGCTGAGCGACAGAGTTGTCACCAGAGCTACCGCGACGATTGTGGACTTGGTGAAGGTGGTGTGTGTTGTCATGGCTGCCGGCGGGCCGGACTCTCTTTTCTCATCGATGGTTGCTGCTCCTGTACTATGCGGCACCGCATCCAGTTGCCGAAACAACGGCAGTACCCTAACTTCCAGCACACCATCCGGCGCTCACAACTCGCTCACACAGGCTGATGGACGCCATGATCTACTTTCTGCGAGTTAGCGGGATTCATCAGGTGGTCGCTCACAGGCAGGCGGGCGTAGTCGAAAGATTGTTCCTGACACTCTTGATTGCGGACTGTACGTCTTCGGTGTCAAGAATCGTATCGACCTCTCCGGCTTCGAGACCGACCGCGCTGAGCGCCGCATCATGATAGGTCTGATAGTCCGCTCGTACGGGGTCTGGCAGCCGGTCTGCGTACGGGGTGGTGTCACTGAAGATATCCGCGACATCTTCTTCGGTCAGAGGGGCTTGTTCAGCCTGCAAACGCAAGCCCGCTTCAACAAGACCTACCGTGCCAAATGCCGCAAGACAGTCTTTGTCGATTTCTGATTCTTCCTCCGCAGCTTCGGGCTCAGGAGCGGACTCACTAGGGGTGCGTGCGCTGTCACCATTCGAGACAGTTCCCGTTGCGCATCCGCTGAGCGCGATGCCTAAACCGAGCACGAGCGCTAAGGACCAGGGTGCGAGTGAATATTGTCTGTTCGTCATTGTTGCCTTTCTAGGGACTGATCTGGTGCTCACTGCGTGCGCAGAGTGTAGTGAATGCTGGTGTCGGCATCGGTCGTGCGCTCGGGGCCGACAACGACAACGAGGGAGTATCCAGGCTTCTGGACCCTACTGATGGTGTTGGAGCCCTCCACCGATCTCTCGATAAGTTCCCAATCAGAGTCCTCGAACTGGTCTCTGACGACCATATTGACGATGGTCAGTGCGTGACCGGTGACGTACTCACCCACGAAGAGCGGATCGGTGCCCGTGACGGCGGCCACCTCGAGAGCACACGGATAGAACGGAACATCGAGAGTGGAAAGGTTCTGGGGGATCGGGGCCACATCGGTGAACTCGGTGTCACCGCAGGCCACGGTGCCGCCGAGGTCTTGCGTCTTCAGCTTGGGGTCGGTCAGGATCTCAGCATCATCGCTCGGAGCGTCAGGACTCACCGACGTGGCCGAATCTGAGGGGCTTGACGCATCGGACGACGCGCGGTCGCCCGATGCACATGCTGCAGTGCTGAGCATGACGACCGCCCCGAGGACGAGGCCCAGCCACAAGGCTCCAGCTGAAGATGGACGCATGACAACCACAGCTAGCGCTCGTCCGCAGTTCTGGCATCGCTCATGAACAGAGACACCGTCATCGGTGATGCGGCAGTGACGATGGATGCGTTAGATGGCGCTTTGCCCATGGTGTTGCCCTGAATTTCCCGCATGATGCCTTTCACGATTAGTCCGCGAACAGATGCTGATCCTCAAGGTAACCTGATGCCACTCACATTCGGCTCACACTTTATTACCCCTGGGCAGCACCAACCGGTGTGAGCCGAATGTGAGCGTCGGCTGGTGGAGTGTCAGATGGTGTCGCTCATCAGCGAACTGCATTCAATCCCGAGAAGAGGAACCATCAATGACTGACCCAAACGCTCAACCCCTGTCTGATACTGCAGCGGACAGCGCTTCACAGAATCCCACTGCAGCAGCACCTTTGAGCACGGCAGACGATGCACAGTGGGCGATGCTCGCCCACTTTCTCAACGTCATTCTGGTTTTGCCTGCCCTAGTTATCTTCCTCATGTTCAAGGAACGCGGCCATCGTGTCGCAATCGAGAGCAAGGAAGCACTGAACTGGACGATTAACATCGCTGGAGCGGTCATCATCTTGAATATTGTGAACGTAGTCCTCGGCTTCGTCCCCATTCTCGGTTTAATCGCATGGTTCGTGCTGACACTTGCAATCTGGGCGATCCTCGTCATTAACATCATCTTCGCGATCAAGGGAGGAATGAAAGTCAAGAACGGCGGCAGCTACCGGTACCCGCTGAACTACCGCTGGATCAAGTAACCCACGAGACCAGAGCAGGCTTTTCACTGAGCAACTGCTCGATAGCGTAACGCTCATGTTTCAGTCGGTCAGGCAGGCCCTCAGCACTAGAACTCGCGATCAAGGACACCCAAGTATCGGCCGCGGTTGCTACTAACCCCAGTTCACGTGCCTCGCGAGCAATCTCGTTAAGTTCGATCGCGTCCCCCTCGACCCTTGCTTCACCGTGACGCAAGAGCAGGGTGAGTAGACCGCCGCCCGCAATAGCATGCGCCTCGCCTAGAACGACCACGGCTTCGTCCATTTCGCAGCCTATGCGGATTGCGCAATGCGCAAGCATCCCAGCAAAGTAGGTGTGCTGTGCCCATAGCAGCCACCGCGCCGTCTCCACCAGAGTGTGTGCCGCTTCTTCGCGATGCCCCTCGGCCCATGCGATTCTGGCCTCAGCCCAAGCGCGGAGCATCACGACTTTGGGGTCGCTGGACGCTGCCGCGGGGATGGCATCGAACCTTACTCGTGACTCCGCGCCACGGTGCCCCGCGGCTTGAGCACTTGCCGCTGTGAGCGCTTGTGCAGCGGGGAGGAGACCGGTCGCATCACGCCATTCGAGGTGTTCGACGGCAGACAAGGCAAGTGTGTACGCCTGCGACGCATCCCCGGAAAGTAACTCGCTGAAACCGAGCGCGTACTCCCACTGCCCCAGCGACTCAGGGGAACGGGCGCTCACCTCAACGATCTTTCTCCGAAGTCGATGCTGAGCCGCAACAATGTCACCCGAGTTGGACAGAGCCATAATCTCAGTGAGAGTGATGAGGGCAGCGCCACCGGGAACCACATCGATGATTTCGTCGGGTATCTGGTGAAGTTGCGCGAGTACCCTATGAGCCTCATCAAGCGGGCCCGTGATCACTCCCGAAACGCCAATGATGATCAGTCCCGACGCATCGGCGACATCAGAGGTTATCGCGGGAGGCGGCGTAATCTCGCCGCCCATCCCTGCCACCGCAGACCAGCGCATCCGGCAGCGGTGAAGTTGAGCTAATTCGCCCGGCGCTTCGACCAAGCTGAGCGCTCGTTCGATAATTTCTAGTGCGCTCCTTGCATCCTGAAGCCGAAGACCGCTGTGCTGTGCGTGAGCCAATGCGACGGCCGTGATTTCCGCCTCGGAAGCAGCGTAACGGTGTGCGTTGCCAAAATGAGCATCAGCAGCATCCAACATCCTTAGTGCGGAAACTGCGAGTCCGGCGAGCCGGTACGCGTGAACATTTTTGGGGTCCTGTTTGATCACGGCTTCGACTGCCCGGAGGGCGAGACGTTCATCGAATGCCCCAAGGGCTTTTTCGGCAAGCGCCATCGTCGCAGGGATATCAATCGGGTCACCAAGATCGAGCGCCAGAATATGAGCACGGAGTTGTGCCCGTGGCATGTCTGAGGCTAGATCGCTCTTCAGGACCTGCACAACTTCGCGGGTGAGGTCATTCCACAAAGCTTTCGAGAATCGGGCGCGAAGAACCTCAGAATCTAGTGGATCCTCAAGGCGCCACCACCCGCCATCGGACAACACCAGCACATCTGCGCGCGCCAGAATACGTCGCTGCGTAGCCCCCAGAGCCTCACCCGGATATTCACCGGCGATAGCCACTAGCGCCGCGGCTTCAACACTCGCATCCTCGAGCCCGTTGAACCGCGCGCCGACCAGTTGCGCTAGCCGAGGCGACGGAGCGGGATTTCCGCGCAGTTCCCAGCCGTGTTCAGTCTGCACTAATAGCCCATCCGTCAGGGAACCGGCGATGATCTCACGCACATGAAAAGGGTTACCGACGGCGGCGTCGAGGATGCTCAACCGAGAGTCAGGAGTCAGGGGCCCCCCGGTGATGCTGACTGCCAGCTCGTACGCCTCCACGTCGCTCAGCTTCTGGACTGAGACCTCAGTGAGTTCGCCGCTGTCGTACAGAGTTCGTATTTCGGCCGGAGCATCGGTAAGGCTCCGCGCGACCATGATAGTAGGGACACGAGAGGTGCTGATGAGTTGAGTAACGACGAAGAGGGATGACTCATCTAACAGATTCACATTGTCGACGAGCAGAACCGTAGTTGATCGGTGACGAGTGAAAGAGTCGATCAATGCGGCAGGTGTTCTCCACCCCTCTGAGAAGGAACCCGCAGTACCGGCAAAAACTCCGAGCGGTATCGAGCGGTTGAGCGTGCTTGCGGACAAGAATGGCGCAAGACAGTGCTGAGCCTCAAATCGTGCCCGAACAGCCCGGAGCAGGTGGGTCTTCCCAATCCCTGCAGGTCCGGTCACAATCAATGCTCGGTGCTGCTTCACTAAAGTCGCGAGCGTATCCGTGTCATTCGAGCTCAAAGCCACGCCCATTGCGGGGGGTCGCCCGAGTTCCATGTTGATCTGGGAGAGGACCGGCGTTGCTACCGGGAGGCGTAAGAGCGATTCTGACGGCTGTTCCTGCAGAATGCGCACATGCAACTTCCCAAGTTCGCCACTAGGTTCCACACCGAGCCGATCGGTGGACATCGCGCGGGCGCGCGCAAAGACGTCGAGAGCCTCTTGCGCGTGACCACGTCGATACAGCGCAGCCATCAACTGACCCCAGTGTCGCTCGAGCAGTGGACTCTCCTCGACCAGCGCGGCGAGTTCAGGAATAGCAGTGGATTCGCGGCCGAGTGCGAGATCGATATCGATGCGGTCTGCCAGCGCCGAAGCCCGCAATTTCTCAAGTCGTGCTGATTCTGCCTGAAGCGCCAAGGACTCTGGTAAATCAGTGAAAGCGGCCCCGCGCCACAGCTCGAGCGCCTCGTGAAGACGTTCAGATGCCTGGACGAGACCACCGTCGGCAAGGAGCCAGCCGCCTTCCTCCGTCAGCTTCTCGAAACGCACTGTGTCAGTGTGAAAACCTGTCGGAGCAAGACTGTAACCCCCGTTAACGAGCCCAATCTCAAGCGAGGGAAGAGCTGACCTCAACCGAGACACTCGCGCTTGTAACGCATGAGCAGGATCACGAGGAGCAGTCTCATCCCACAAATCACCGCACAATCGGGATGGAGAAAGAGGGCGGCCCCGAGCAACCACCAGCTGAGCGAGAAGTGCTTGCTGCTTGGCTCCACCGAGAGGGTAATTCTGCCCACCCCTACGAACTTCTACCGGCCCGAGAACGAGGACATCCAGCATCACCACACCCCCAATCGTCGCGCGTGAGATCAGGTTAGCAAAGTTCAACTGCTCTTAGGCAGATAGATTATCGCTACCCTTCTGACGGGAATAAGTTGTGTCGATTTAGCTGGACGAACGGGGCTCGCGCCGTCGACGATGCTTGTCTTTTGACCGGCATCGTAGGATCGCCGGTCAGATGTGTCAAAAGTCCGGTGGTGAGCCGTTTTTCTTCCGCCGTTTCCGGCCGAGGACCCCACAGGCGGTCTCGACGGGACCGGTCACTCAGTCGGAGAAATCGGAGTTTGCTGGTAGAGCGCGAGGCGCCAGGCATCATTGTGGTGCCGATATACGCTCGACATGACATCGGAGAACGCAGGCGCATCGCCCTCTCGATAGGCGGTGGCCACGTATACAAGTGTGGCACTGTCCGACCCGGTGCGAACGAGGCGGACCTCGCCGATGCTGTAGGTCCGCCACGGCGGCGCTTGCCCTAGCGATTCGACGACGGCCTCGCGATCCATGACCGTTCCGTTAACCAGTACCATCAACGCGTCATCGGTCATTAGGGAGCCATAGAAGATACCGCCGGTGCTGTCGCACAATGAGTCCCAGCCCCGGCGTTCGATGTTGATAAGCGTCGTCTTCAGAGAATCGTCACCCATGCCACAACATTACTGGATTAGGTTTGTTGCGAAACGGTAGCGCTAACGGGTTCCCTGTGCGGCTTAGCAAACGGGAGGCGTCAGCCTGCTGCTCGACCCTGATGCGCGCAAAGCGATGCTTCCTGGCGGCTCGCTGGTGCTCGGAGCGCCGGAAGACACAGTCGATTCGCCCCACGCTTAGCGGTCGCTACTCCTCAAACGTATTGACCATGGCGTGCGCGGCACGGTCGAGGTACGCCCAGATTTCGGCATCGTAGAGCGGCGGCAGTTCGAGAGTATCGAGGGCTGCCCGCATGTGGTGCAACCAGCGGTCACGGGCATCCGGGTTCACCTTGAACGGCATGTGGCGCATGCGAAGGCGGGGATGCCCACGTTCCTGGCTGTACGTGTTCGGGCCGCCCCAATACTGCTCCAGAAAGCCCGTCAGCCGCTGGATGGCGCCCTCTAGGTCGGGCTGCTCCGGATACATCGGCAACAGAACCTCATCGGTTGCCACCCCAACATAAAACTCGCGCACCAACTTCTCGAACGTGGCGCGACCACCAATGAGCTCCCACATCGAATCGACTGGAGCATCCGGAGTCACCGCCGGCTTCGCGATTAACCGAATCTTCGGCAGCTTCGTCGGCTCGCTCGCTTTCGCAGCATTCGCAGGCTCAGTCACGTTCTCAGAATCGGTCATTTTTTGGGCTTCTCCTCAGGAAAACTTAGCGGCACAGGCCGGGTGCGGGGCGGACGTGCACCGCGCACACTCGCAGCGCCCTCGAACCCACTCAACACGATGGAGTTCAATGCAGGAAGTTTGACACCCATCTCATCAAGAGACTTCTTCAAACGACTACGCAATTCACGCGCAACATCATCCTTCGTCGCGGATGCCGTCTTCACGACAAGCCTCACCACAACAGCCTCATCCGAAATGGACTCGATGCCCCAAATTTCGGGCTTCTCCAAAATGCGAGTAGCCCACTTCGGAGTCTGGGAAAGGTCAACAGCCGTCTGCAAGATTTGCTCCTGCACGGCATCCACATCCGACTCATACGGCACCGCGAGGTCAATGATCACGCGCGCCCAACCCTGCGACATATTGCCGACCCGGGTGATCTCACCGTTGCGAACAAACCACAGCGTTCCATTGACATCGCGAACCTGGGTAGTGCGAATATCGACAGATTCGACAACACCAACAGCCGGCCCGAGATCAACAATGTCTCCAACGCCCAGCTGGTCTTCGGCGACCATAAACAGGCCGTTGAGCACGTCTTTCACCACATTCTGGGCACCAAAACCGAGGCCGGCACCCGTCGCGGCTGTGATGAGCGCGAACGCTCCCGTGGCATCCGGGGCGAAGAGATCGAACAGCAGCAACAGCACGATCAACACGATGATGACCGTCACGATGCTCGAGAGCACCCCACCAAGAGTGCGGGTGCGCTGAAGCACTCGAACCGCAGCAAGCGGTGAAGTGAGAAGGACCTGGGTGTCGTGAATGTTCTCTTTGTGCTTGACGCCGTTGACGATGCCATCAACAACGCGCTTGATCACGAACAGCAAAACGAAGCGAATCAGCCAAGCGCCCGCAATGATTGCGAGCCCTGTGATGATCGGCCAGGCGGCAAGAAACTCTGTGATGTTCGTTCGCAGGCCGTCCCATGAAAAGTCTTCTATGCAGGGAGCCTAGCGAGCGACTGCTGAATAGTCGCCGCTAGGCTCCCGGATGCACGCCGTGTGGCGTCTGCAGGCTACGAGTTGTCGCGTGCCTGAGCGATCAGTGCGCGCTCAACACCTGCGAGGTTCTCGATGACCAGGCGACGCAACGCCGGAACATCAGGGTTCGCGTCAAGCCACGCGTTGGTGGCATCGACGAGTTCCTTGTTCGCCAACGGTGCGGGGTACAGTCCGCGGATGACCGTCTCAGCGATCGAGTAGCTACGGTCGTTCCACACATCGTTGAGCGCCGCGAAGTACGGAGCAACGAACGGCTCGAGCACGGCGGGGTCGTTCACGTGGGTGTAGCCCATCGTCACGTTACGCACGATCGCGTTAGGCGACTTGTCGCTCTTGACGAGCGAATCGAACGCCGCACGCTTGCCCGCTTCGGTTGCGATCGTTGCGCGTGCCCGGGCGGCAGCCTGCTGGCCGTTCGCTGTCTTGTCGTTCGCGAGTGCTTCGTCAACCTCGGCGTCACCGGCAGCACCGTTGAGCACGAGGCCCTCGAGCAGCTCCCAGCTGAGATCAGTATCGATCTCCAGCTCGTCGAGAGTGGTTGAGCCATCGAGCAGTGCACGCAGGAGAGTGACGTGTTCTTCAGTGGACGCCACATTCGCGAAGTACTTCACGAACTGGAACTGAGCATCCGAACCGGCCTCAGCGCTCTGAGCGAGACCCCACAGAGTGTCGCCGATCTTCTCGAGCGTCGCCGCACGGCGCTCAGGAGCAACGTACTGCTTCGCAACCAACACGAGCTGCGCGAGAGTGGTGCGAATCGTGGTCGACTCGGACTCAGACGCGATGTTGCCAAGAACGAGCGCAACATAGTCGCTAGCCGGTGTCTCAGCATCGCGGGCAGCATCCCACGCCGCACCCCACATAATGGCGCGAGCCAGCGGGTCAGTGATGTCGGAAAGGTGAGTCATGGCAATGTTCAGCGATGCCTCGTCGAGACGGATCTTCGCGTACGCAAGGTCGTCATCGTTGATGAGGATGAGGTCAGGGCGCGTCGTGCCGACGAGTTCGGGAACCTCAGTGCGCTCACCCTCAACATCGATCTCGACGCGGTGGTCGCGAATGAGCTTGCCGCTGATCAACGAGTAGTAGCCGATTGCCAAGCGGTGCGGGCGAATCGTGGGGTAGTCGGGGTGTGCGGTCTGAACTACCGCGAAGCTTTCGACAGTTCCGTCCTCGGCCTCCACGACATCCGGACGCAGCGTGTTCACACCAGCGGTCTCAAGCCAGAGCTTGCTCCACTCCATGAGCTCGCGGCCACTGGTCTTCTCCAGTTCAACCAGCAGATCCTTGAGTTCGGAGTTGCCGTAGGCGTGCTTCTTGAAGTACGCCGCAACACCCGCCATGAATGCTTCAAGGCCAACCCAGGCAACGAGCTGCTTGAGAATCGAGCCACCCTTCGCGTAGGTGATGCCGTCGAAGTTGACGAGAACATCATCCAGATCGTTGATGGAGGCGTAAACGGGGTGCGTCGAGGGAAGCTGGTCCTGCTTATATGCCCAGCTCTTCTCCATCGCCTGGAACGTCGTCCACGCGCCGGTCCACTCAGTAGCTTCAGCAGTCGCGATGGTGGAAGCCCACTCAGCGAATGACTCGTTGAGCCACAGGTCGTTCCACCACTTCATGGTGACGAGGTCGCCAAACCACATGTGCGACAGCTCGTGCAAAATCGTGACAACACGACGTTCCTTGATCGCGTCGGTCACCTTCGACCGGAACACGTAGGTCTCGGTGAACGTGACAGCGCCAGCGTTCTCCATGGCCCCAGCGTTAAACTCGGGCACAAACATCTGGTCGTACTTGGGGAACGGGTACGGGTACTGGAAGTGCTTCTCGAAGTACTCGAAACCCTGCTTGGTCTTCTCGAAAATGTAGTCAGCATCGAGGAACTCGCTCAGTGAGGCACGCGTGAAGATACCGAGGGGGATGACGCGGCCATCGCTCGAGGTGAGCTCATCGCGAACCTCGGCATACGGACCAGCCACGATCGCGGTGATGTAGCTCGACATGATCTGAGTCGGTGGGAACTCCCACGTGGCATTCTCGCCATCCACCACAGGCTCAGGTGTAGGGGAGTTGCTGATCATGGCCCAGCGCGCCGGCGCGGTCACCGTGAACTGGAACGTTGCCTTGAGGTCAGGCTGCTCGAACACAGCGAAAACACGGCGCGAATCCGGCACCTCGAACTGCGAGTAGAGGTAAACCTCGTCATCGACAGGGTCAACGAAGCGGTGCAGACCCTCACCGGTGTTGGTGTATTCGGCATCCGCCACAACCTCAAGAACGTTGTTCTCGGCGAGGTTGTCGAGCTGGATGCGCACACCATCGTTCACGGCAGCAACATCAAGAGCGGTGCCGTTGAGGGTGACCGAGTGCACCGTGCGGGTGATCGAATCAATGAAAGTGGATGCGCCAGCAGTGGCAGTAAAGCGAACAGTCGTGCTGCTCTTAAACGTCTCAGGACCCGTAGTGAGGTCAAGGGCAATCTCGTAGCTGTCAACGTTGACAATCGCTTTGCGTTCTTGCGCTTCAACACGGGTGAGGTTCTCTCCGGGCACGTACAACTCCTTCGTTTTGGGGCGGTTTGTGGCCGCACCCAACTAGCTTATGCCGCGCCCACAGAATGTAGGCAATGAAGGATGATCGCGACCGTAGACTGGGCGAATGCGCATCCATATCGCCACCGATCATGCCGGCCTCGAGTTCAGTGCCACCCTGCAGCAGCACCTCACCGATGCCGGCCACGAAGTGATTGACCACGGCCCCGTTGAGTACGACGCCCTCGACGACTATCCCGGATTCTGCATTGCCGCAGCACGAGGTGTTGCCGCCGATGAGGCGGCAGGGGTTCAGGCACTCGGTGTTGTGTTTGGCGGTTCGGGCAATGGCGAGCAGATCGCCGCCAACAAGGTGAAGGGCATCCGCGCTGCTCTCGTGTGGAACGACTCCACAGCAGCACTCGCGCGCCAGCACAACGACGCCAATGTCATCTCTATTGGTGCCCGCCAGCACACTGTCGACGAAGCCACCCGTTTCATCGACCTCTTCATCGCCGAACCCTTCTCGGACGAAGAGCGCCACGCCCGCCGCATCGCCCAGCTCGCCGAGTACGAGACGACAGGCACCATCGCCGCGCACCCCTTCGACAACTAATGCCTGAGGGGCATTCCGTACATCGCATTGCGCGACAATTCGCGCTGCACTTCGTCGGTAAAACCGTTGCGGTGTCGTCACCGCAAGGTCGCTTCGCTGCCGGTGCTGAACGCATCGATGGACTTCGGATGCTCAGTGCCAAAGCTGTGGGCAAACAGATGTTCCTCGAATTCGAGCACGACCGCTGGCTGCGCGTGCACCTCGGGCTCTACGGAGCGTGGGATTTCGCCGGCAACTTCACCGCCGACGCGACCACGGCATCCGCTGCCGGGCGCATGGGGCAAACCAACCAGCACGGCACCGTTGTTGATGGTGCGGATGCCGGTGGCTCGATTGCTAGTGGCGCAGTTAGTCGCGACACCGTCGTGGGGGAGCACGAAGATTCGCTCGCGAGCATCGGTGCCCCGCGACGCACACGCTTGCGGATGTCGGAGCAAGAGAAAGCCAGCGATGCGCCTTCAGAATTCCCGCCAGAGCCCATCGGTGCCGTTCGCGTTCGCCTCCTGACCGACACAACGTGTGCTGACCTGCGCGGACCAACGGCCTGCGAAGTACTGAATCCTGACGAAGTGCAGGTCGCGCTCAACAAGCTCGGGCCCGACCCGCTCGTCGATGACAATGGCGAAGCTGAAGAACGCTTCGTCGCTACCGTGCGCAAAAAGCAGACCGCCATCGGCATCCTGCTCATGGATCAGTCGGTCGTCAGTGGCATCGGCAACGTCTACCGGGCCGAGATGCTGTTTCGTGCGCGCCTCGACCCGCACACGCCGGGCAAACTCATCCCCGAAGAACTGTTGCGCGAACTCTGGCGGGACTGGGCGCGCCTCCTCGAAATTGGTGTGCGCACCGGGCAGATGATGACCATGGAGGGCCTCACCGGCGACGACTACACGGCCGCGCTCGCAAACCGCGCCGACCGGCACTGGGTTTATCACCGTGAAGGTCTCCCGTGCCGCGTGTGCGGAACGAATATCGCCATGGAACTGGCCTCGGCGCGCAAACTGTACTGGTGCCCTAATTGTCAGGCACCATTAGGCACCAACCCTCAGGGAGGCTGACATGCGACACACCCCCACCTACGTCATCACTGACCCCGCTGAAGTGCGCCGACTCGTCAGCGAAAACCCGTGGGCCACGATCGTGTCACCAACCTCCAATGGCATGGTTGCCTCGCACTATCCTGTGATGCTCGAAGAGCGCGACGATCAGATCAGTCTCGTCAGTCACTTCGGACGCCCCGATGACGAACTGCACGAACTCGGCCAGCACGAAGTACTCGTCATTATTCAGGGACCGCACGGCTACATTTCGTCAAGCTGGTACCCCGAGGGCGACGACATCCCCACCTGGAACCATGCCACCGCGCACCTCTACGGCACTCCCGAAATTCTGAGCGACGAAGAGAACTTTCGGGTGCTGAGTGAACTCGTCGATCACTTCGAACACCATGTTGAGCATCCGGTCAGCCTCACAGATGACGAAGCCGGCGCTCGCCGCACCGCCAAAGGAACCGTCGGCCTGCGCATCGTCATCGACCGCTTTGACGCCCGACTGAAGATGAGCCAAAACAAGAAGCCAGAAGTGCACCAGCACATCGTGGATGAACTCAACTCAAATGGCACGTACGCTAGCCCAGAACTGGCCGCAGAAATGACAAGGGCACGACCGAGTGAAACTGAGTAACGCCCGCATCGTTGGAGATGATGCAACACGTTTCGTAGACGTGACCCTCACTGAGGGACGGATTGCTTCCATCGAGCCGCACGACGCTTCGGCGGCCGAAGCACACGACGACACCGTCGACCTCGATGGCCGCTGGATCATGCCCGGCCTCTGGGATCAGCACGTGCACTCCAGCATGTGGGCCCAACAGTCCCAGCGAATCGACCTGAGCCACACCACCTCAGCGACCGAAGTCGCGGTTACTCTCGCCACCTCCGTTCTGGCGCACTCAGACGGCATAATCGTCGGCCAAGGGTTCAGGGACGCGCTCTGGCCCGACCAGCCCACCCGGGCGCTGCTCGACTCCGCCGTTGCCGATATCGCCGTCGTGCTCGTCAGCGGCGACCTCCACTCCTGCTGGCTCAATAGCCTCGCCCTCGAACGGTTCGGCTTCTACGAGCATCCAACAGGATTTCTTCGTGAAGAAGAAGCGTTTGCGGTGGGAAGCGCGCTCAGCCGCGTTGAACCCGAAATTCTCGATGTCTGGATTCGCGACAGTTCGCTTGAAGCCGCATCGCGGGGAGTCGTCGGCATTGTCGACCTCGAAATGACGTGGGAGTTCGACAACTGGCACCGCCGCATGCTCGAAGGCTTCGACCTCTTCCGGGTGCGCGTTGGCGTCTACCCGCGGTTTCTGGAACGAGCAATTTCCGAAGGCCTCGCAACCGGGCAACAACTCGCCCCACTGCTTGAGGTCGGTCCATTTAAAGTCATCACCGATGGCTCGCTCAACACCCGAACCGCGTACTGCATGGAGTCCTACCCCGGAGATGGCGAAAACCGGGGAATGCTAAATATCCCCCCCGACGAACTCATTGACTGGATTCGCACCGCAAGTGACGCCGGCCTTTCGCCGGCCGTGCACGCCATCGGTGACGACGCCAACCGGCTTGCCCTCGACGCTTTCGAAGCCGTCGGATGCGGTGGCCGCATCGAGCACGCCCAGTTGCTTTCCCCAGAAGACATTCCTCGTTTCGCGGCTCTCGGAATTGCCGCAAGTGTGCAACCCGAACACGCCATGGATGACCGAGACGTAGCGGACGCCTACTGGGCTGGCCGCACCCACCGCACCATCGCGTTGCGTGACTTGCTCGACGCCGGTGCCGAACTCCTCATGGGTTCTGATGCTCCCGTGGCTCCGCTCGACCCGTGGGCAACCATAGCCTCGGCGGTCAGTCGCAGTCGCGATGGGCGCGAGCCGTGGCATCCAGAACAGCGCATCACTATCGACGAAGCATTGCGGGCATCGACCCAATCAACAATCGCTGTCGGCGAGGTTGCCGACATTCTGGTGACACGAAAAAACCCGCTCGACTGCAGCGGTGAAGAACTGCGGGCGATGCGGGTTGATGCGACGATTCTTGATGGTCGCTTCACTCACAACGAGTTGTAGAACAACACGTCGCAGGCAAAGCGACCACCAGAAAAGTTACTTAGTGGCGAGGTGGGCGAAGAGGAACCAGCGGTCCTTCTCAAGCCCACGAGCGATCTCAATCGCGACGTCTTCGCTGACCTTGTCGAGCTCACCGAGCTCATCGACTGCAGTGCGCACGGTGACGAGCGTTGCATCGATAGCGGCGATGACCTGAGCGATGACCTCGTCCGACTGCTGGAAACCAGCTGTCATGCTCGGGGTCGTTGCTTTGGCGCCGACGGTCTGGGTGCGGGCATCAATCGGGAGTCCGAGGGCGACAACACGCTCAGCGGCAGTGTCTGCCCATTCGCGGGCGTGGTCGACAATCACGTCGAGGAGTTCGTGCACGGCCTGGAAGTTGGCGCCGCGAACGTGCCAATGAGCCTGCTTGCCGTCAATCGACAGTGCGGTGAGGTCGGTGACTACCGGACCCAAAAACTGGGCAACACCCGAGGTGACGTCAGGGTCGGCTGAGGTCTGCGGAACTGCTTTAATCTCGGTCATTTGTGCTCCTTCGTTGTTCTTCAGCTACAACGTTACGACTGTTGAAAAATTTCACAAGGAAGCTGAGGCAACGCTAACCAGACTCACTCCGTCCCACGGGGGCTAACCCCACCTTCGATCTGTGAGCATCCACTCTGTTCGCCGTCTGTCGATTTCGCGATGCTGAATAAGGCAAACATCTGCCATGTGATGCGCGAGACTAAAGCGAGAGACCTATGACGACACAGACCGTAGTAAAACCCCGTAACCCCTATTGGCAGCTTTGGCGCAGCACGCCAAAAGAGGTGCTGTACTTGATGCTGGGATTCCCGATTGCCCTGACCGGATTCAGCGTGGCCATTTCGCTCGTCGCCACCGGTGTCGGCACTCTTGCGGTCTTTCTCATTGGACTGTTCGTGCTCATCCTCGCGCTCTATGTCGGGCGGGGATTCGGGCTCGTGCAGGTCAACTTGCTGGAGTGGACGGGACGCAAACGACTAGAACGCCCCGATTGGCGAGACGACCTCGCGGCGACAGGCTTCGGCGGCTGGTTGTCAGCGGTTCTCGGCAACGCCCACTATTGGCTGTACCTGCTTCACACCGCGGTGCTCGGTTTTGTGCTGACCCTGATTACCTGGACGATCTCGTTCGTGTGGCTTCTGGTCTCCCTCGTTGGAGTACTCGGATGGTTTGTTCCCGCTGAATTTATCGATGCAGAGGCAGAATGGTTCCTTTCCGACTGGCTGTTTGGGTTCATGGGCGTGGATACTCAGGAATGGAACCTGATCCTTGTCGACAACATAATCGCGTCTGCTATTAGCCTCATCTTCATCGCAACCCTGCCCTTCGTTACTCGCGGTTTAGTCATGACCCAGTGGTGGCTTGCTCGCGGAACTCTCACCGCGTTCAAGTCGGACGGTCTTCGCCGCGAAGTCGAGTCGCTTGAAGCGTCGCGCGGGGCAGCCCTCTCGGCTGAGGGACACTCTCTTCGCCGGCTCGAGCGCGACATCCACGATGGTCCGCAGCAGCGGCTCGTGCGCCTACAGATGGACCTCGCTGCGGCCGAACGTCAGCTCGATATCGACCCCGAGCGGGCACGTCAGTTGCTCGCCGAAGCCCAGGCGCAGTCGTCGGAGGCTCTCGAAGAGTTGCGGGCGCTGTCTCGAGGCTTCGCCCCTCCGCTCTTGCTCGACAGGGGACTCGTTGCCGCACTGGAATCGGTGTCGTCGCGTGCCGCCGTCCCTACCGTCCTGAGCTCACAGCTGCCCGAATCGCTCACGATCCCGAGCGAGATTGAACGCGCCGCCTACTTCGTTGTCGCGGAACTCATCACAAATCTTGCGAAGCACTCGAACGCGTCGAGCGCGACCGTGCGACTGAGAGTTGACCCGAGCGCTGATCGTGACTGGTTTGTCGTCGAGGTCAGCGACAACGGCCGGGGTGGAGCTGACATCACCGCTGATCATGGGCTCGCGGGAATTCAAGAGCGTGTTCGCGGTGTCGGCGGGCGTTTCGAAATCGAAAGCCCTGCGGGTGGCCCCACCGAGGTCGCGGCATTCTTGCCTCTGCCCAAACTAAACGCAGATCGCGCCGCAGTTGCCCTCTAGTCTTGAGCGCATGAGCCCTTTGCGCGTTGCTGTTGCCGATGATTCGGTACTGCTGCGCGAGGGGCTCGTGCGCGTGCTCACGGAAGCAGGTTTTGACGTCGTCGGGGCGTTCGGTGACGCGGTCAACCTGCTTGACAACATTGATCAGTGCAAGCCCGATTTGGTCGTGCTTGACGTGCGAATGCCGCCCACCTTTCGTGACGAAGGCGTGCGGGCCGCTATTCGGCTACGCGAGCTTCGACCGCACGTGGGAATTCTCCTGCTGTCGCAGTACGTCGAAGTTGTCTACGCGCAAGAGTTGTTGTCGTCGGGGCGTGGTGGTGTCGGATACCTCTTGAAGGATCGTGTCGCATCTCTCGACGAACTGCGTGACGCTGTGGAGCGGATCTCTGCTGGCGGCACCGTGCTCGATCCCGAGGTTGTCGCTCAACTTGTTGGCCGCCGCCAGGATCCGCTCATGACGTTGACGCCGCGCGAGCACGAAGTAATGACTCTGGTTGCCGAGGGCCGCACTAATGCTGCGATTGCGAAGCAGCTCGTCATTGGCGTTGGCGCGGTCGAGAAGAACGTGACATCAATCTTTCAGAAGCTCAATCTTGAAGATTCTGGCAGCGACCATCGCCGTGTTCTTGCCGTGCTCACTTGGCTTCAACGCTAACGAAGCGAGCTGAATCTCGAGTTCAAATCTTTGAGATCTCGGATGCGCCGCTCGAGCGTGATGCCCAGAAAAAGCACAATCGCACCGCCGACGACTGCCCACACCCACCAGTCAGTGAGTTGGTAGAGCGTCACGAGTGCCGGAGCGAAGGTGTGGGCCGCGTGAATTAGCGCGACGATGGCACCGATAACGAGTGGAGCCTGCAGTTTGAGCCAGCTGCCGGCAACAATCGCGGCTACGGAGACGATTCCCACCGCAAGGATTCGCCAGGCGGTATCGAGGTCGTCGGTGTCGACGAAGGTGGCGAAGAGGCTTGGCAGCAAAATGACGAGCAGTCCGGCGTTGAGGGCAGGAAAGCTCCGTACGGCGGGCTGACGGATCATGCGAAGAGCACCGCGAGCGAGCAGGGCTACACCCAAGGTCACGGTGACCCACTCGAGCGGGGTAATGAGGGTGCCGGAGTAAGCGATGATTCCAACGATGCTCGCCAGGGTGAAAGCAAGGTAGCTGATGCGGTGGGTGAGCGGTCGCTCAGACGCGCGTGCGGCGAGCAGCAGAAGGGTGCCACCGAGAGCGACAAGACCGACAATCCGGATTCCATCGAGAGCGCGGTCGACGCTGCCGGAGTCGAGTAGTACGACAGTTTCCACCGCATAGAGCAGCACAACGGCGGTGCCGAGGAGGGCTTCGCTTGTCACAGCCCAGCGGGCGTTGGTGGGGTCCCGGGTGAAGCCTGTGGCGGCAAGGCCGAAGCTTCCGAGTGCGATCACTGCCACAGCTCCCAGCAACCACGAGTCAAGCTCGGGCAGCGAGCTGCGATACTCGGAGGCGAGCACGAGGGCGCGGGCGGCAGTGGCGGCAACGAGCCCGACACCGGAGCCGATGATGGCGACACCCCAGAAATCGACAAGTCGATCGAGGGGTTCGACAAAGCACGCGATGAGCAGAAGCGCCCCACAGATTGCAGCGATTACGAGGGTACGGAGGCCGTCTCCGCTTGCGGCATTGAGCGCGAGGGGGAGAAAGGCAATAAGGAGTGCGACGAGTACGATCGCCGGTGCCGACGCGAGGCGGGCTTGGCGTAGTTCCGCTCGGGCGGTGAAGACGGCAATCGTGAGAACAACCGCGGCGAGGGGGAGCACGTAGGCCTCCAGCGCCTCAACGCGTGTTTGGTCGAGGCGCAACCAGAGTGCCCACGTGCCAAAGCCAACGGCGGCCCACACGATGTGGCGTCGCGGTGAGTGCGAACCAAAGATGCCGTCGCGGGCGATGGATGCCAGCAGCAGGGTGATGGAGATGAGCAAGACGATGAGCCAGTGACTTTCTCGCGGCTCGAATGTTGCGTTTGCTGCCGTGA
>Ga0314774_1000816_pt1 | contig 22252 bp, 18 predicted proteins | sample MetaGCBIA2018_FD_204515 | JGI IMG/M metagenome (GOLD analysis project Ga0314774, IMG submission 204515) | Cryopeg brine microbial communities from Beaufort Sea near Barrow, Alaska, United States - CBIA 2018 | ecosystem: Environmental > Aquatic > Marine > Coastal | place: USA: Alaska | collected...
GTTCAAAACTATTTGGACGAATTCTGTTATAAATTCAACCGAAGATATTTTGGAGATAAATTATCTGATAGATTGCTTATTGCTGCTTTAGAAACAACTTGGTATTAGTAACGGATATGCATATAATATTGAGCATGAAAATAATGAGGGATCTTTTTGAGAAGCAGTTACAAGCCGTGTACAATTCCGAAGTACTTATATTGAGTGGACTTCCCGGAATGCTGGGCTATGCAGTTGACGAAAGTTTGCGTGATATCATAAAAACCCAGATTAAGGCCACCTTTGACCAGAAGGTAAGACTGGAACAAATAGGAAAATATCTCCCTGTAAAGTACATTAAGAATGACGGGATGATTATACGAGGGCTCCTTGATGAAATCAATGAGCTCTATGCGGAATTTCCGAAGGGCATTCTCATGGATGTGGGGATCATATCTAAAATACAGCACGTACAGCATTTTCAGATATCGGCCTATGAGACTGCAATGCTCTATGCTAAAAAACTTGATCTGGATGAGGTTGAAGCAATATTAGAACAGACTCTTGATGAGGTCTATGAAGCTGATGAAGAATGCAGCAGCTACGCAAAAAACTTGCTGCTCAACACTAAGGGTGGGAAATTAAACTTATAATTCAGCACTTTTGTTCACAGCCATCTTCCCCCGCACTTTTTAACAGCTAAAATTTTTGCGCGAAATTTTGCTGGCCCTCAAAGTATGAATGACAACGACCTGCAACATTCGACGTATTCCCAAATCCTTTCAAAGATTACCCTCAAAAATTCCTTTTAATTAAAATTAGACTTTATGGGGAATCATCGCCCAAGTCAAAAATGGGAGTTGCACGGTGTAATAGACTTAGGGCAGATCAATCATAGGTATTTGTGCTATTTTCCACTTTTGCCACCCATTCTCCAACGCCAGCTAGTGCGCGATCTGGGCCCGGTTGTTTAAGATATGTAGTGAGGTCGCGTTGTAGTTTTTGCATCGGGTGATCGCCCATCATGCCGGCCAGGCCCACACATTTTTCCGCCAGGTGCAATACGTTGCTACAAATATCGAGCATAGCAGATCGCGTCATATTGGCGTGATTTATTTTGTCCTCGTTCGTATACGCTTCATTATCCATAATCCTTCCGGTTTCGCGCAGCCAGTTACGTCCAGATTCGAGTAAAATGAGCATTTTGCCCATGCGCGTTCGTTGATAGGGGTCACTGTCCCGTTTGTGTTTTTTTAAGTGGGCAAAAGCACATTGTGCTAAAGCCTTGGCCCCGCCCAGTTGTACTGCAGCAAACCGTACAGTGCCCGTGCTAAAATGGGGCTGTGTACTGTAATCTCCCGGGGTGCCCAGTAGTTGAATGGATTTAGGAGAATAGGTTGAAAAATCAATGGTAACGCTGTACGAAGCTTTCATACCCAATGGATTCCAGCTAGATGCGTCTTCCCTGAGGTCATCCAGTTCTTCGCTGTGAATGATGACCATCTGTGGGCCTGTAGCAGTCGCAGCTGTGATAATGGGGCGCTGCATATGCAGGCCGCCAGAACAAAAGAATTTTGTGCCAAAAAGCTCGTTTTTCGAACCGTTTTTGACCAGTTTTACCGGATTTTCAGGAGCATCTGTATTCCATATACCAAAACGTTTTCCGCTAAGCGCGTCCTCATAATACCGCTCTTTTTGTGCGCTGTTGGCATAAAGATCAATCAGATGCATTGCATTGATGTGCCCTTCATAAAGCCGCCCAACAGACAGGTTCCGGCGTCCTATTTCTGTAAGTAACTCGAGCAACTGTGGTGTTTTTTGACCAAGGCCCAAAGAGCTGCCGCCGTTTGCTATGGGGATATTCTTTTTTAGATACCCTTCGCTATACAGGGCTTCAAAAGCATTGTGTGGAAATTCGGTTTCCGCATTCGGTTTCCAGCACCATTGCAGATCTTGAAAAGAGGTTTGCTTCATGAATGGATTTTTTTAATACTAAAAACAAGTGCTGGCTGCTTTTAATTGAAGCAAAACACAGGTTTGAGACAGGTAAAAATGTATATTTAAACAGTGTTAAAACTGCAAATTTATAGTTTTAAGCTTTTATAAATATAGTTCGGAATGGCGATAATTTTAAGTCTTTAACGCAATATTATATGGAAAATAATGGCATGCCTGACCTGAAATATCTTGAAGCAGTGCCGCCGCTTAATTTAAAAAGTCTGCATTATGACATCGGCCCCAGTCTGGTGCTCTCGCCGCATCCCGATGATGAATCTCTGGGATGCGGCGGTATGATTGCGCTGTTGCGAGAAAAAGGTATTCCCGTGCATGTTGCTTTTATTACAGACGGCGGCGCCTCACATCCCAATTCGCTGCAATTCCCACCACATAAACTTGCCGCTTTGCGGAAACAGGAAGCCACTGCGGCCTGTAAAGTACTTGGCGTAGACGATGATGCGCTTTATTTTTTTGAACAACCGGACGGGAATTTGAGCGAATCCCTTGCTGAAAAATCGGTTATTTTGGTTGAGAAATTGGCCAAAATCATCGAAAAATGGAAGTTTAAAAGCCTATTTATTCCATATAAGAAAGACGCTCATGATGATCATAGAGCCACTTGGAAGTTGGCGCAGTTGGCCATGCAACAAAGCAATCATAAACTGACCTGTATAGAATATCCCATTTGGCTGTGGAAAAATGGAAAAAAAGCAGATTATCCCGATCTTTCTGAATATAATTTCTTTCGTCTGAATATATCCGGAGTAAACGAACGCAAAAAAAGCGCTATTGCAGCACATAGAAGTCAGGTGACGCGCTTTATCGACGATGATCCCGAAGGCTTTTGCCTTACTCCAGAACTTCTTGAACCTTTTTTAGGAAACGAGGAATATTTTTTCTTCCCAAAAAAAGACGCAGCACATTCTTTGACTAAAAATTATTTTGATAAGCTGTACCAGCAGCAGACGGATCCGTGGAATTTTGAGCAAAGCGCTTACGAAAATGAAAAATATCAGGAAACCTTAAAAGTACTTGATGCGCACTACAATTCTGCGCTTGAAATTGGTTGTTCTGTGGGAGTGCTTACAAATCAGTTGGCTGCGCGCTGCGCGAAACTTTTAGCGGTAGATATTAGCGAAAAACCACTTAAAATCGCTGAAAAACGATGCGAAAATCAGCAACAAGTTACTTTTAAAGCCTTGGATATTTCAAAGGAATTTCCTAAAAATGGGCACGATGCGTACGACCTTATTCTTATTTCTGAAATGGGCTATTATTTAACCGAAGACAAACTGCTTGAACTGTATCAAAATTGTCAAAAAAACCTCAATAATCAAGGGCAAATTCTTCTTGTACATTGGACGGGTTTTGTGGAAGAATATCCGCTGAGCGGTAAGGAGGTGCATAGATTGTTTGAAAAATACAATGCCGAAGAAATGGTTTTTTCTGAATTAGCCACAATTACCCGGTCGGAATACGAACTCGTGCTGTGGCAGAAAAATCAGGCATAATCGAAGGTATTTCGGTAAAAAAATGTTCCAGTTCTGCATTGGCTTCGATCACTGATTTATTGGGATAAGCCGCTTGCCAAGGCCTATGTTTTTCCAGCACCGTAAACAGTCGCTGGTTCATGGCGCGGTAGTTGGGATACGCTTTAAAAAGGGAAGAAACCGCCAGTTTCGGAAGTTTCAAAAGCCGGGCAATTTCTCCTATTTTTCCCCGATTTTGAGTCAAATAGGCCGATTTAACCAAGGTATAGGCCTGTAAACGCACCTGCATTTTTTTAAGTCCTTCCACATTGTAGCAATACGATTCATCTGTAAGCGCGGACCAAAACTGCAGTTCGTCGCCAAAACCGCGCGCCACCCTAGATTGCAACCGTGCCGAAGTTTCAACCTCAATTCCCAGCGTGTGACAAATTTTCAAACCATAATACACTGCGCGTTGGTGCAGGGCAGAATCTTCCAGACACTCCAGTGCGGGCATGCCGCCAATGTGCAGATAAGCAGCTTTTTTTAAGGCCATATTGGGACCTGAATTTGCTGCATGCCGCGGCCAGGGATCATGTATTTCTGGCAATAAAAGCGCTTCCAACTGGGAGCGATAGCGTAAATACCGCTCTTTGGCGTCAAACATTACACGTGCAAAACCATTAAGGTAATTGCAGTTTACCGCTACAGCACCACATATAAAATCAATGGGGGTTGGGATAAATTTCAGTAGTTGCGCCACCCAATTTTTTCCTACCAGCGTATCTGCATCGGTCATGGTAATGAGATGATTATTGTCAGTCAGGCGGGAAGCGGCAAGATCCATCATCAATTTCCGCGCAGCGCCCACATTACAGATTTCAGGAGCATAGGTAACCAAGATATGCAGATTGAAATCGGGGTTATTTTGCTTAAAATCACTGCATTTTTTTAAAGTGGCGTCACTGCTGTGGTTAATCAGTACAATGACCTCATAACATGCTTTGGTTTTGCTGCCCAATTCTTGCCTTGAAAGAGCCTCTAATGTGGGGATAATGTATTCGCTTTCGTTCTTTGCCGGGATCGTTACAATAAGCTGCAGCGCTGGATGTGGGGAAGGTAAGCGTTGCGCAGTAAGGTCTAGTTTGTTGCTCATGGTAAGTTTGATTCGTCCATTTTACTTTTAGAATCTACATATTCTCTGGCGTTTTTAATGAAAACATTAATATTGTTAATAATAAAAAATTTTAGTTGAATCTATTTTTTCATTAATAATGATACAATAATTTTTGTATTAAATGCAAAAATTTAAGAAATATTTATGATAAGTAAAAATATTATTTCTTTAATGCTAAATATTGTGTTAAAACAGCAAATAGTTAATGGTTATTAATGGTAAATTTATATCCTATTTTAATATAATTAAAAACTATACGTGATGGATTTCAATGCTTAATTATATCAAGAGAATGATAAGATATATCTAAAAACATGTAGAAAGAGCAATGAAATTTAAATTGCCATATAGTTTTTTAACTTTAGATAAACCATGCTCAAAAACAGCGCAAAAGATCTTAATGGCAAAAACCTAATTAGGGTTAATAATGGATATAATCAACAATTACCAGAAGTGCTTTGTATTACCACTTATCCCCCGCGGCAGTGTGGTATCGCCACCTTCTCCAGTGATCTTATAAAAGCGCTCAGAGATAAATTTGGACAAGCATTTAAGATGAATATTTGCCCCATCATTTCTGTAAGCGGTGAGGGCGAGCAAAAAGGGCAAAACTATCCTTTTATTGATCTTCGTGATCCTCTCACTTTTCTTAATCTAACTGATTATTTGGATGCTAATCCCAACATCAGTATGGTAATGATTCAGCATGAATTTGGACTTTTTAGAGAAAGGGAAAGTGGCTTTATGCAGTTTCTTGCACAGGTACAAATTCCTATAATAGTTACTTTTCATACCGTATTGCCAACTCCTAATAAACAGTTGAGAAAGCAGGTAAAGAAGATAAGCGTTTTTGCCAAACTCCTTTTGGTGATGACCCAAAAATCCGCTGAGATTTTAGAAAAGGATTATACTATTAAGTCAAGTAAAATCATGGTCATTCCCCATGGTACGCATCTCATACTTCATAAAGACAAAGAACTTTTAAAAGTACAGTATGGAGTAGAAGGACGGCAGGTGCTAAGTACCTTTGGACTTCTAGGACCTGGTAAAAGTATTGAAACCACCTTACAGGCCTTGCCGGCCATCATTGCAGAGCAGCCGGATGTTCTATTTCTTATCATAGGTAAAACGCATCCCGGTCTTTTAAAGGAAGAAGGAGAGCGGTATCGCGACAAATTAAAAATGAAAATTGAAGAACTTAATCTGGACAATCATGTGCAGTTTGTTGATGCGTTTTTAGATTTACCCATTCTGCTCGATTATTTGCAGCTTACTGATATCTATTTATTTACATCGAAAGACCGAAATCAAGCGGTAAGCGGTACTTTTTTATATGCCGTGAGCTGCGGCTGTCCTATAATTTCAACGCCCATACCGCATGCAATAGAAGTTCTAAAGGAGAACATGGGTATTCTTGTGGATTTTGAAGTTCCATCACAATTGAGCGATGCCGTTAAAAGGCTTTTGCAGGATGCTCTTTTTCGCAAGGCGATCAGCAAAAATGAAATTTTAGCCACGGCATCCACATCTTGGGAAAATGTAGCCATTGAACATGCCAGAGTATTTCAAAAACTGGGCAAAGGGCGCATAAAATTGCGCTATAGTTTACCGCCGATAAATCTGCAACACCTTAAAAAATTGACGACTTCCATTGGTATGGTTCAGTTCTGTGAGATCAATACTCCAGATTTGAATTCTGGATATACCCTTGATGACAATGCCCGTGCGCTAGTCACTTTTGGTGAACATTATCGTTTGACGCAAGATCCGTCCGATTTAAAATATATTGAGATCTATTTTGATTTTATAGCCTATTGCTTTCAGGCAGACGGAAATTTTCAAAACTATGTGGATGAAAGTAAGCGGTTTACGGCTCAGAACGACGAGGTAAACCTTGAGGATTCAACTGGTCGTGCCATCTGGGCCTTGGGACGTTTAATTTCGCTACGCGAAAGTTTACCGGCAGCTTTTGATGAAATTATAGCCCAGGCCGAAAATATGATCGAGGTCTCTAGAAACCACCTGCGCCAAATGCATTCTACCCGGGCAATGGCATTTATTATAAAGGGACTTTATTATAAGCATCGCGAAGCAGAATCGCGATATGAGAAGGCCATTTGCATCGAGCTCGCAGACCGTCTGGTGCAGATGTATCGTCACGAGGGCAAAGGGAAATGGAAATGGTTTGAGAGTTATATGACCTATGGTAATAGTATCGTGCCAGAGGCTCTGTTATGTGCTTGGGAGATGACCGGTAACATTTTATATAAAGACATTGCCAAAGAATCCTTTGATTTTCTTCTTTCCAAAATAATCATGGGCAGCAGTATCCGTGTAATTTCCAACCGTGGTTGGCTTTATAAGGAAAAAATAGAGAAAAATATGCTACCCGGCGGTGAGCAACCTATAGATGTTGCTTACACCATAATGGCGCTGGCACGGTTTCATAAAATATTTCCTGAAAATGGATATTCAGCTCAAATGAAAGGCGCTTTTAATTGGTTTTTAGGAGATAATCATTTAAATCAGATCATTTATAACCCGCGTACCGGTGGTTGTTATGATGGTCTGGAGACCTATAATGTAAACCTGAACCAAGGTGCGGAATCTACATTAAGCTATCTGCTGAGCCGGCTTGTTTTCGAAAAGAATAAATATCCACGTAGCACAGTTGAGACTGTATCTGTAGCAGAAAATGCAATGCATTCAAAATAAGGTCTTTCACCCAAGGGCGGAAAATTTTTAGCGTACCTATAACCAATTTTTAACTATAAACGGTCATTTATCAAGATCAGTAAAAGCTAATGAAAATAGCCATACTCGCACCCATCGCATGGAGTACACCGCCCAAAAAATATGGGCCGTGGGAACAGGTCGCTTCCACCATTGCTGAGGGAATGGTGGCAAACGGGCATGACGTCAGTCTCTTTGCAACTGGGGATTCCCATACGGCAGGTAAACTGGAATGGGTTTGCAGCCATCCCTATGCCGAAGTTGCAGAGCTTGATCCCAAAGTATGGGAATGCATGCACATTAGCAATCTAATGGAGCGTGCTGGCGAATTTGATATTATTCATAACCATTTCGATTTTCTGCCTTTGACCTATTCGAGGCTTATCGAAACGCCCATGATTACCACGATACACGGTTTTTCATCGCCAAAAATTCTTCCCGTATACCAGAAATATAATGCTACCAGCGCCTATATTTCGATCTCTGATGCAAACCGTCATCCATCGTTGCATTATCTAGATACGATTTATCACGGGATCGATTCGCGGCAGTTTTCCTTCAGAGAAAAAAAAGGAGATTATTTACTTTATTTTGGCCGTATTCATCCTGAAAAAGGAACAAATGAAGCTATAAAAATTGCTATTTCCAGTGGTTTTCCGCTTAAAATAGCCGGTTTAATACAAGATCAGGGCTATTTTGAAAATGAGATCAAACCTTATTTAAAAGATAATCAAGTCGAATATTTGGGAAATGCCGATCCCGTATTGCGCAACGAGTTACTGGGCGGGGCACGGGCGCTTTTGCATCCCATATCTTTTGAAGAACCTTTTGGTCTGAGCGTTGCCGAAGCTATGATGTGCGGCACTCCAGTAATCGCGTACAATCGTGGAAGCATGCCAGAACTTATCGTGCATAAAAAAACGGGATTTCTGGTAAATACCGTGAACGAAGCCGTAGAAGCGGTTCAACAATTAAAAAGTATTGCGCCACAGGATTGCAGAGATCACGCGCTTCAAAATTTCAGCATAGCGACTATGATTAGTGCGTATGAAAAAGCCTATCAAAAAACACTGCAAAAATTTCAGAAATAGACGTTTTACTGATCATTTTTAAGTTCGTCTAGAAGTTCGAGTAGATCTATAACTGCATAGCTGGAAGAATAATCGGAAACTGCATAGGGCAGAATCAAGCTATTATGGTGTATCAACGCTCCGCAAGAATAGACGACATTGGGCACATAACCTTCGCGTTCCTCTTCAAGCGGGGAGAGCAAGGGTTGTTTAAGGCGGCCTATTTGCCTGGTGGGATCTTCCAAATCAAAGAGCGACGCACCAATACTATATCTGCGCATGGGTCCAACACCGTGCGTAATGATCAGCCATCCTTCTTCGGTATATATTGGGGGTCCGCAATTGCCTATCTGAGTAAATTCCCATGGAAATTCGGGTTCCTGTATTTTTATAGGGTTTTGCCATACGGTCTTGCGGTCTGAGTACATAAGGAAATTATTGTACCCGTCTATACGGGAAAGCATGGCATATTTCCCTTTTATTTTTCTCGGGAAGAGGGTCAGGTTTTTATTTTGTGATCCATTGCCGTGCATCGGCATGATCCTAAAGTTATAAAAATCTTCGGTAGAAAGTAATTTTGGAATAATGGTATACCCATCGTAGGCGGTATAAACAGCATAAATTTTCTGGGTGCCATCATCTTCGGTAAAGTTAACAAAACGAGCGTCTTCAATGCCCCGGCTTTCGGATTCCGAAACAGGAAAAAGAACCCGCTCCGAAATATCTGAATCAATACTGAATTCCACATCATAATAAGAATCTACCAGCCAGGTCATTTCCTCTAGCGCAGTACGCTTATCGAGGCTCATATTGTTGTCTTTAAGGAGCGAGTCTACAGCATTTTTTAGCGTATAGTACTCGAATCTATCCGGCAAATGTTTCATGATCTCATCAGAATATTTATCTGGAATGGTCATTTCCTGCATTTTCTTTACAAACCTCCCTTTATCATATGATTTCTTTTTTGAGATCCGTGCGGGCGTGATGTGGTTGCGCACTTTGTCAAGTCGCAAATTGTTATCTAAATCTATAACGCCACGGCGAAAAACAATAGAGGATAAATGACCCTCACCAGTTGCTCGGAAGGAAAGAATAATACGCAATTCACCTTCATTTAACTGGTCCTGGTTGAAATCCGGAACGATGGACGGGTTGAAAAATGCGGCAGATTCTAAGGCATATTCCATAGTGAGATAGGAACCTATAAGCATCTTACGTGTTTCAGAAATGTTTTTGGGATTGAGATCCATTGCTTCAAGCAGCCCTTGAATATTAGAAAAATGCCGTAGAAATATCTGGGAAATATCATTGTGACGCGCGGCAAAATCGCGAAGTACATTCTCGAGGGAAATATTTGCCTGCTCTTCCGTCATGTCCATAATCCTGCCCACGAGTATTCTGGTGCGTTCATCACCGGTATTAAAATATCTAGCGACCACCCGACTTGAATCTGGACAAAATTGAACATTTTTACGAATTACCTTCATATTAGCAAGTATAAGTACTATTTGATTTATCTAAAAGTACTACATGTACTAAGTTTTTAATCTCTATGACTGTAAAAAAATCCTACATCTTTAATTCGACAATTTTTCGAATGAAAAATTATAACAAAATCACTTTTCTCCTTTACGATATAAAATATTTTGTATAACTGTAATCAATTCTAAATTTAGCTTTACTCACAGTGAATCTGCCTTCCAGAGGCGTGAAAGTAGATTTAATAAGCTCTTAGATTTATAGGCAGATACTAATTATTTATAAATACTTTTTTAGGATTCACTTTTCCCACTTGATTTAACCCGTAAAATCAGGTATCCTAAAATCGCAGCTATCACTGATCCTATAAGGATTCCCATTTTTGCAGATAAGTTATAGATGGGGTCACTTGCAAAAGCTAAATTGGAAACAAATATGGCCATTGTAAATCCTATTCCGGCTAGAAAAGAAATTCCTATAATGTGTCGTAGCGTAATATCTTCAGGAACATTAATAAGTCTTATTTTTTTTGCGAAAAGCACTATTGCAGTAATGCCTATGCTTTTGCCCAAAACCAGACATACAACTATATTAATAATTAACCACGTATCTAAATTCAAGTCACTGGAGATAATTACCCCGGCGTTGGCCAAAGCAAATATTGGGATTATTAAATAAGCCACCCAGCCATGTAAACTATGCTCCATATGCTGTAATGGAGATTGATATCTGTTCGTCCAATCTTGCAAATCGTCTATTTGCTGTATTTGTTCTTTACTCAGGATAGGTTTTTTTGATATGGCGGCTTCCTTAATATTGGAAGTAATGGCAACCAAATTATCTATAAATACTGGAGTGTTGATCTTTTGTCTAATGGGAACAGAAAAGGCTAATAAAACTCCGGCAAGGGTAGGATGAATGCCTGATTTGAGGAATAGAACCCAAACAATTATTCCAAAAAAGATCAATACGAATTTAGAATAATACTGTTTGTAGGAAAGCAGATATATTAAAGACAATAGTCCCAAAGCTGCTGCAAGCAACGTTAAATTAATAGTTCCACTATAGAAAAAAGCAATTACAAGTACCGCGCCTAGGTCATCTACAATAGCAAAGGCGGTTAAAAATATTTTAAGACTAAGCGGAACCCTTTTACCCAGCGCATTCAAAATGGCTAGAGAAAAAGCAATATCCGTTGCCATTGGTATTCCCCAACCCTTGAAGGTTTCTTCATTTTGATTTATAAAAATGAAAAATGCAACAGGTATTAACATTCCACCAATGGCTCCAAAGAGCGGAAACGCCATTTTCTTCACTGAATTTAATTCACCTATCAGTATTTCCCTTTTTATCTCCAGGCCAATTAAAAAAAAGAAAATCGCCATAAAGCCATCATTCACCCAGAGGAGTAAAGGTTTATAAAGCTCAAAACTTTCCGTCTTGAAGCCTATTTTAAAATTCCATAAGTCAGAATAACTTTCTCCAATAGAGGAATTAGCCCATAATAATGCTACTAGCGTCGCTACGACTAAAAGTATTCCTCCAAAACTCTCTATTTTGACAAATTTTTGAAGCGGAGTTATTCGTAGTTGGTTTTTATCCATAATAAGATTTAGTAAATGATTTAAAAAAGATACGGGAATTCAAGGTAAATGTGTCTAAGCCAATAATTGCCTGACAGATTTAATTCAGAAAAATGGCGGATTATTTGGAGCTCTTTTTTACTCGATAAAAAAGAATGAACTGAATGGCTATTCCTATTATTATGAGAAATCCGATTTCCAAACTGGAGAGAAGATCACTCATATCTAATGACTTCTGAGCATTCTGGGTTAAATCTCTACTTTCTGTGATTTGTATTTCCGAAAGATCTAACAAATTAGCCTGCATAGTTTCCAGAGTTTTAGAAATTTTATCGTTCAAAAGCTCCAAATCCATATTTTGTGTCTCTAATCGAATTAATTCTTCAAAATTATCCACCAACTGTTTCAAATGTTCTGCTTCTGTGTGGGTTAATTTTGTCGTCTGAAAATCGGCTAAAAGTCCACTGATTTTTTCATTTTCTTTAGGATATTGTCCTTTAATAATACTATCTGTTAGAGCCAGCCTTTTTTCAAATAAAACATTTGATATAGTAAAGATGTAATCCTGGACTACTATGCGGTCATTATAAACTTTTTTTACAGAATTTTGAGCTACATTAAAATGTTTTTGATCAATTCGATTAGTCGCCAGTACCAACAGAAAAACTATTGAAAGAGCCAAAATGGCATTTATACGCTTTGCTAAAGTTATGTTTTTGAACATGGTAAGTTTATTTCATAAATATTCTTATTTCCTTATTTTTCTTGCAAAGATTTCACCAAAAAACTTTGAATTTTCGGACTGTATGTAAATTACTGTTATTTAATTTAATAAATATATTTTTTTTTAAGTGAATAGCTTGATACGGTTTATATTTTCCCATACGAGTAATTATTACCCGGTATTGAGTTATTTTGAATTTTTGAATTTTGAATTTTTATGAAATTGATGTTTTCTCTTTGTTTCTTATTCTGAGTCCTTTGAAATAGTAGATTCTGCCAGAAAAAATTTCTATGATGCGGATTTCTGTCTTGCCCAAAAATAATTTCGCTTTATCAAATAAGCACCTATTGAAATTGTTCAAAAAACCAAAAAATAATGAAATCCATTACAGTAATTATTATGGGAACAGTAGTGAATTTGATCTCAGCGCTTATACATATCCATAAGTATGATAAAAAATTCTTAATGTTCCAAAATCCTATATTGTTTACTGTTGATTAATCTTAACTTTCACTGCCAACAGGCCTATACGCCTAAAATAATCAAGTCAAAAACCCATTCAATGGAATATAAAAGCTATCCTGAAACCCAAGAAATTGAGCTGCAATTGAACGGTAATCCCGAAAAAATCACAATTTCCCCTTGGACCACGCTGCTCGATGCCTTGCGGGAACACCTTAAACTCACTGGAACTAAAAAAGGTTGCGATCATGGGCAATGTGGTGCATGTACGGTTCTTGTAGACGGCAAGGCCATAAATTCTTGCCTAAGCCTAGCGGTAATGCAGCAAGGCAAGGAAATAACTACCATAGAGGGATTGTCCTCAGGTGAAAATTTGCATCCCGTGCAACAGGCTTTTATAGCGCATGATGCCTTTCAATGTGGTTATTGCACACCAGGGCAGATCTGTGCAACAGTCGGATTGCTAAACATGAAAAAAGGGAACAGTTCTGAAGAAATTAGGGATCTTATGAGCGGCAATATCTGCCGTTGTGGAGCCTATGCCAATATTTTTAAAGTGGTGGAAGAAATGAAACAGAAAGAAGTGCAAGGCACGCTTTAATCTCTATTGGGTTTAATTCCCCGAGGCTTGCCTCGAGAAGTGAAAAATTTTTTCCGCTAAATGCCTCGTGGGCTTGCCCCGAGGTAGTTTACTTATTTTTTTAAACCAACTCCCTTACCTTATTATAAACCAACTATTATGAACAATTTTTCTTTGACTCAGGTTGAAACTGCGGAAGAAGCCGTTAAAACTGCTTTGTTAAGCACTAAAAACAATTGATATATCGCTGGGGGCACTAATCTAATAGATCTGATGAAATACCGTGTTGAAAATCCAGAGCATTTGCTGGATATCAATGCGCTTGACTTTTCAGAAATCTCCACGCTTCCAGAAGGCGGCATACGCCTTGGAGCTACTTCGACCAATGCAGATACGGCTTATCACGAGCAGATAGAAAAAAATTATCCACTTTTGAGTAAGGCCATCTTGAGTGGTGCTTCCACCCAGTTGCGCAACATGGCTACAGACGGGGGCAACCTGATGCAGCGCACGCGATGTTATTATTTTTATGATACGGCCACTCCGTGTAATAAACGGGAGCCAGGGAGCGGTTGCTCGGCCATTAACGGTTTTAACCGTATCCACGCTATTTTGGGAACAAGTGATACGTGTATTGCCACACATCCGTCTGATATGTGTGTGGCGCTCGCAGCGCTAGATGCAACGGTGCAGGTCACTGGAGAAAATGGTTCGCGGAGCATTCCGTTTCTGGAATTTCACCGCCTGCCCGGCGAAAATCCGGAGCGGGATACCAATCTGGAACCCGGCGAACTTATCACTGCGATTGATCTGCCGGAAAAGGGGTTTTCAGAACATTTTGAATATTTAAAAGTGCGTGACCGGCCTTCGTACGCCTTTGCTTCGGTTTCGGTCGCCGCTGCGCTGGAAATGGATGGGGAAAATATAAAGGACATCCGCGTGGCTCTGGGCGGTGTAGCTCATAAACCCTGGCGATTGCCTGAAGTGGAAAAGGATTTTTTCGGTAAAAAACCCACGCGCAACAATTTTGAAGAACTGGCAGAAAAATTGATCGCGGGCGCCAAAGGTTACGGAGATAATGATTTTAAAATAGATCTGGCCAAAAAAAGCATTGTAAGGGCACTATTAACCGCATTAGACAACAAAAAATGATAACAACAAACCAATTTATGGAAGTGGCCACTTCGCGTGTGGATGGCCGGCAAAAAGTTACCGGAACGGCAAAATATAGTGCAGAGTTCAACCCAGCAGATCTGGTTCACGGTTATATCGTAAACAGTACAATAGCTACGGGTAATATAATTAAAATCGATGCCGATAAAGCGTTACAGGTTGAAGGGGTAAGGGAGGTTTTTACGCACGAAAACGTTCCTATTTCGGTAAAAATCGATGCAGATTACAGCGATCCGCTAGCACCTCCCGGAAGCCCTTTTCGTCCGCTTTATAATGAGAAGATACTGTACAATGGTCAGCCCATCGCGCTTGTAGTTGCAGATACTTTTGAGGTTGCGCGCTACGCCGCAGGTTTAATAACAGTGACGTATAAAAAGGAGGAATCTAGCGCTATTGCCCTCAAAGAAAACCTGGATAAGGCTTTTACAGATGAAGATATTCCAGAGCCAGCAGCCGCCCGTGGTGATGCGAAAAAAGCATTTGAAAATGCAGAGATAAAAGTGGAGGCTGCCTATTTACAGGCGCGTGAATACCATAATCCCATGGAACCTTTTGCCACTGTTGCTATTTGGGACGATCAGGAGGAAAGTTTTTTCATTTATGACAAGATTCAAGGTGTGGGAAGCAGTCAGAAATACATCAGCGGTATTTTTAATCTTGAAAAAGACAAAGTGCGCGTGCTGTCAGAATTCGTGGGCGGTGCTTTTGGCTCTGGTCTAAGACCTCAGTATCAGTTGTTTTTTGCCGCTATGGCCTCAAAAACGCTCAATCTTCCGGTAAAAGTGGTGATGACCCGCAAGCAGATGTTTTCCTTTGGGCATAGGCCTGCATGCTTTCAGGAGTTTAAACTTGGTGCAGATGCAAAAGGCAAACTCACTTCCATTCAACATAACGCCTACGGCGAAACCTCGCAGTTCGAAAAATATACGGAAACCATCGTAGACTGGTCGGGTTTAATGTATGCCTGTGATAATGTAGAACTGGATTATAAACTGGTTCCGCTCGATGTGTATACGCCAAACGATATGCGGGCGCCGGGCGGGGCAACGGGAATGTATGGTCTGGAATGCGCCATGGATGAACTGGCCGTAGCGGCGGGAATTGACCCACTGGAATTACGCCTGATCAATTATGCTGAAAAGGATCAAAACGAAGGAAAACCATTTTCAAGCAAAGAACTTCGCGCCTGTTACAGCCGCGCTGCGGAAAAATTTGGTTGGGACCAGCGGAAAGCAGAGCCCAGAAGCAATAAAAAAGGGAATATTCTCATAGGCCATGGCGTTGCCACTGGTGTTTGGGAAGCCATGCAGCAAAAAGCCGCTGCGCAAGCCATTTTTACACAGGAGGGGCGATTAACGGTGAGTTCGGCCACGGCAGATATTGGTACGGGCACGTATACCGTTATGACACAAATCGCTGCCGAAGTGCTGGGTCTTCCTTTGCAATATGTGGATTTCAAACTGGGAGATAGCAATCTGCCCAAAGCACCTATAGAAGGAGGTTCATGGACGGTTCCCTTCAAGTGGATCCGGCGGGGAAGGCAAAAAATACTCAAACTATTCACGGAAAAACCGTACCATCTCCTGGTTTAGAAATTTGAAACACCGGTAAATTGCAGCCTTATGGGATAGGTACGCTCAATTGTCGCCTGGAATCACCCTAAAACCGTTATTCGTTGCCATTTCAATCCAAGGAACTAAAATGTTGCCCAGGAAAAACTAAAACAAGGAAGTGATAAAACAAAAACAGGAAAATCAACGAAAATACAACCAGAATAGTCTTCAAAAACGTTAAGTTTACCCTACAAAATAGATTTTAAAACAACAAATTAACGACTTGCGGATTTAAGGAATTGGTACAAAACTTTCTTTTTACCTTAAATTAAGGTTACAAATTGTACATAAATGGCATTAACAGGGTGAAAACAGCTTAAAAACGGAGATTTTAAGCTGTTTTAGCCCATTTATCCAGATTTTCCAGTGCGGTTTCCATATTGATCCCTTCTTCCAAAATGGGCTTGAACAGATCCCCTTTTTCGGCTATACGATCGGGCATGTTGGCAATGGTAAAATCGGTGATTTGTAGTCCGGTTTTAACTTCCTCCCAGAGTAGCGGGGCAGAAACCGTTGCATGCGGGCGTGGTCTCACGCAATAAGCAGCGGCCAGGGTTTGTGCCCTCCGGTTTTGCAGGTAATCCAGATAGATCTTGCCGTTTCTTTGTTTGATCTGGCGTTCCATCGTGGTGAGTTTAGGCAGTTTTTGCTGAACGAAATAACAGAGCAATTTTGTAAAATCCCTTGCCTCAGCATACGTATATTTTGCCGCAAGCGGAATGTAAATATGAAGTCCGCGTGATCCTGAAGTTTTGCAACAGCCGGGGATTTTTGCGCCATCCAGAATTTCTTTGATTGCCTGTGCTGTTTCTATAAGTTCTTCAAAGGTATTTTTTGGTGATGGGTCTAGATCGATTACCGTATAATCGGGATTGTCCAGAGAACCTGTTCTTGAACTCCATGGATTTAGTTCTATACAGCCCAAATTGGCCAGATATAGCAAGCTGGCCTCATTCTGGCAAAGTAGATATTCAATATCCTTTTTAGTCGATTTTGAGTGTAAGACAACCGTTTTTATCCATTCTGGCAGGTTTTCATTGTCTTTTTGATAAAATCCCTCTGAAATAATACCATTGGGATGGCGGTGCAGATTCTGTGGACGGTCTATTAGATAAGGTAAAATGGTATCTGAAATGTTAAGATAGTAATCAATAAGATCGTACTTGCGTAAACCCGATTCTGGCCAGTATATCTTTTCTAAATTGCTGAGCGCCACATGAACGCCGTCGAGCTCGAGGCTATTGCTGTTATTATTATTTGTATTGCTATTCTTATTTGTATGATTTTTACTGCTACTGCTACTGCTACTGCTACTGCTTACTGTTTGCTGAGGTCTTATTTCTTCCGGATTTTTATCGAGGCGTAGGTCTTTGTAAATGGGATGGCGCATGATGCCGTTATTTGTCCATTCTGAAAATTTTACCTCGCAGATCAGTTTCGGTTTTAGCCAATTGGGTTTCCTTCCCTTTATGTTTATTTTTTGCTGAAAAGGACTTGTTTTTTCGGCTAAATCTTCGAATTTTTCCAGCAGCGCTTTCTGTTCGTCATTAGAATATCCCGAACCGCAGTTGCCAATATAGACCAATTCTTCGTTTTCATAACGTCCCAAAATAAGCGAACCGAAAAGGGAGCCGCCGTTCACCGAATCGGTATATCCGCAAATAAGCGCCTCTTCACTTTGCACGGCTTTGATCTTTAACCAGTCCTCAGTGCGGGAGCCGGGCGTATAGATACTATCCTTTTTTTTTGCAATGACGCCTTCCAGCCCGGCATCTATCGCACGTGTATAAAACGATTTTCCCATGCCTTCCACGTGATCGCAGTAATAAATGGAATCAAGACCTTCTATAACTTCTGGAATCAGACTTTTTCGATCCGTTAGCGGGAGTGATAGCATTTCATGACCATTGAGGTAGAGCATGTCAAACACATAATAGCGGAGTTCTCCAGCAGTGGTAAGCGCATCATAGTGCTGCAGCGCCTGAAAACTGGGAACGCCCTCTTCATTGACCACCACGACCTCGCCATCCAAAATGACATCTTGGTCTAAATGTCCTAAGGCTTTTTTTATCGCTGGAAACTGACCTCCATAGAGATTTCCATTTCTGGAATAAAGTTCTACTTTTCCTTCTTTTATATGGGCGATTATACGGTAACCGTCCCATTTTATTTCATAGATCCACTCGGGATCATTAAATATTTTAGCGGTCTGCGAGGCAAACATGGGTTTTATAAAATGATCGGGATCTAGTTTCCTAATCTTATTTTTTCCAGTGGGAACGGTATTTTCGGTAAAAATTTCTGGATCATAATTGAGTTCAGTGGCAAAACGATCTTTCTTTTTTATGAGCAGCCATTGTTTTTCCTGCTTGCTGCCTTTCATTTTTACGAGCGCAAAATCGCCTTTCAATTTTTCGCCCGAAAACCGGATTTTCAGGTCACCATGGGCGATTTGTTCTGAGCCTTCAGTAGTATCTTCTGTGGGAAGAACAGTGTAACTACCGCGATCCCAGATTTGCATGTCACCGGCACCATAATTCCCATTTGGAATATTTCCTTCAAAATCGAGGTATTTTACGGGATGATCTTCCGTATTTATGGCCAAGCGCTTATCGTTAGGGTTCATTGATGGGCCTTTTGGCACCGCCCAACTTTTAAGTACGCCGTCCATTTCCAACCTCAGGTCGTAGTGCAATTTGCGCGCATCGTGGCGCTGCACCACAAAGCGTTTATCATCATCGGTATTGTGTTCTCCCTGTGGTTCTGAAGTGGAGTTGAATTTCCGCTTCGCGTTATATTCTTCAAGGCCCATGACTTTGGTTTAAGAAGCTTTGGCTTTTTTCTTTTTTTCAAGGCTGTCCTTTAATCGGCTCATAAGATCTTTGGCCGGGGTAGGAGTAGCGTCAACTTCTTCGGAAGCTTTTGGTTTTTTACCAGCAGCCTTATCCTTAATGATCTGTAAAAGTTGGTCGTTATAGATATCCTTGTATTTTGTAGGATCAAATTTTGTGGTGTATTGCTCAATGAGCGAAAGTGCCATATCCACCTCTTTTTTGGATACTTTTATGTCCGGCAATTTTAAATCGGACGGATTCCTAATCTCATCATCAAAACGGATTACGTTAAGCACCAGCGCGTTTTTATAAACCCCAATAAGGCTCAAGTGCTCTTTTTGGCGCATAACAAAAGTCGCTACGCCCAGTTTTCCTGTTTTTTTGAGCGCATTGAGCAGCAGGTTATATGATTTGCCGCCCTCTTTTTGTGGTTCAAGAAAATAGGGATTTTTAAATAAGACATCGTTCACATCAGTTTCTTCAATGAATTCTTCAATATCAATGGTTTTGCTTTTTTTAACATTGGCTTGTTCAAAATCCTTATTTTCCAAAATCACGTAGCCATCATCGCGTTTATAACCTTTTACGATATCCTTCCATGCTACTTCTTCGCCGCTTTTCTCATTGACTCGCTTATACCGTATGCGCGCATGATCATGAATATCAAGCATATCAAGATCTAATTTTCGGTCTTCAGAACCGGAATACATTTTTATGGGGATTGACACAAGGCCAAAACTTATTGAACCGTTCCAGATTGAGCGCATACTATGTAGTTTTTATTAAAAGTAGTTATCTAGGTTTTATGTAGCGCTACCTTTCACGGTAGTTTAACCATTTTTTCGTTTGAAAATAGCTAAAATATGTATATACGCTTTTCACGCCTAATTTGAGAAATCCAAGAATAAAAGCCGAATTATGACCCTTTGCGATAAATAATTTTATCTGAAAAATTTTTATCAATTAAAGCTGTTTTGAATGATTCGGGCGTTACCCAAAAAGGGTCGGGCTATACGCTACAATCTTTTTGCTCGTGCCTCACAAAAAGGATTTCCACTTCTATCCCTAACGCAAAAACTTTAGCGCCACATGTAAGACCGAACTGAAAATGGTAACAAGCAAGAGTGAATCACTTTTTTGATGATAAAAAGCCAAACGCAATCCTCTCAGACGGTTCTGATGAGTTTCTTGAAGATCTAAGTAACATTCTTTTACCGATAAGCTGCGTGAGGGATAGAAGTGAAAAGCCCACAGCGAGGCACGAGCGAGGACTTGCAGCGCATAGCCCGACCCATGTGGTCACGCCAAAAGCATTTTAGAGAATAGCATCGAGAGAATTGATAAGACTTAAAATCGATCACATTGCCATCGGACTTTTCTCAAGGGTTTCTTCAATATCTTAATGAAATTGTTTTCCAGAAAAAGCCATTTCTCCGATCCTAAAGGGTGGACTAATTCTGGAAAATTGTTCCAATAAAGAGCAATTTCGGGCCCTTTAAGAGTATGTAGTACCAAAAGTGGGATAGATTTATTAACGCTTAAAAAATATCTGTAAAAATCAAATAGCCGTTTGTTGAGAAATTTTATTCGAATTGGTTTTAGAGGACAATGCACCATTATGAAAATCGTTTAAAAGCCACACTATATAATATGAGTTGGAAATTGCTTTAACGAAGAAGGATCAATTTTACTTCTCTATGAAAATAATCGAAGTGTTTTATGCTGAAACATATACTCATAAATTAACAGCATTATCCCTAGGATCAGTTCATAAATAAAGTGTGCAGAATCGGCGATGTTATTTTGTGCAGTAACAAGGCAAAAAACGGAGCTATAGCAGTAGCTAAAGCGAGGATTTTTTACGAAGTTAGGGTGCAAAAAAACAAGTTAAAATGTACAGATTATTTTTAAACAGATTCTTATTCAACTGTATACTTTTTTGTCTAAAATCAAAAGTCTATTTGAATCAGTCAAAAAGTAATATTAGCCCAATTTCAATCCAGTATCGTATAATGAATAGGCTTAAAGCTCCCATTGTTGCTATCTTCGGCAGAACATGCGGTTAGGGCCACAATAAGATCCATTTTGGCCTCAAACAACACATAATCCCCTGCTTTACTCTGTGGCGGATCAACGCTCAACCTGCCATCTGGCGCAAACTGAACGTTCATAAATATATTAAAGGCGGTGGGGATGTCATCCGGTTCAATCCCGTACCGTTTAAGGTTTGTATATAGGTTCTCGAAGCAGCTGGGATGGTATTCGGATTTGTTGTACATGATCTGAAAGGTCTCCGGACTGCATGGTGCCAACAAAAAATCGTTACGGCCATTAGTATCCTCCAGGATTTCCATCATTTTATGGCTCCGGTTGCTCCATAAAAAATCACCTTTGGTAATCAATAGGCTTTCCTCAAAATCAAGAGTCTTGCCGGAAGATATTTTTTCCCGAAGATCATCGGCATTGAACAGAACCATATCACTTACCTGTTCTCCCTGAGGATCAATGACCTTAAGTTTTTGTCCCTTGTTCAGTTTAAAGGCGCTGCCGCTCTGTTTTTTTATAATTTTAATCTCGGGAGATGTCATATTTTACTTTACTTTATTTTCTTTGAATCTAAGAACCTTTTTGGTGGCTGAAAGGACATTCCCAGCTGGGATCTATCTGCCGGCCGCTGTACTGCCGGGCTTCACTATGGGTGCCATAATCCGCTAGCATGGGATTTATACCTCCCTGCAGCTTCCTATCTCTGCGGCGTATGGTATCGCGAACCCTCTTATAGGTGCCCATTTCACGTAATCTTTCAAACTGCCAGTGCAAGTTGAAGGCCATTGCCGTATGTGGGGCCTGACGCGCCCTGCGGGAACTGTTGGTGTGAAGTCCCACTATATAGAATGCCCTGCCTGCTAAGCTGAAGCTAAACCCTTCATCTTTGGGGTCTTGGCTTACCTGCTTATCCCATTCTTGATCATCCGCTTCATGCAGGTGCCCTAGCTGCTGCCATAAATTATCTTCAAATTGTTGCTCATTCCTGTCTCCTTCATCCTCAAAAATAGCCAGAAAGGTATAGAAATCGTTGGAATCAAAGTCATAATTGGCTATGTAAACTTTGAGATCTTCCAGAATAGCCACAGCCGCCGTTTTTGAACCAAAACCGGTATAAGTATGCAGATCTACGTGATCTAGTTCAAAAACGCTCTGTGCCATCACGCAAGGATGATCATCTCTTATTATGAAATTCGTAAAATCAGAAATGTATATCCGCAAACACTCATAATTCTCTAAAAATGCTTATATTTAAGTAAAGTAGATTTTATGAACTTATTTGATTTCACAGAGCATTATGGAAGCGAGGAGGATTGCAGGAACCACTTCAAG
>Ga0314774_1000817_pt1 | contig 22243 bp, 22 predicted proteins | sample MetaGCBIA2018_FD_204515 | JGI IMG/M metagenome (GOLD analysis project Ga0314774, IMG submission 204515) | Cryopeg brine microbial communities from Beaufort Sea near Barrow, Alaska, United States - CBIA 2018 | ecosystem: Environmental > Aquatic > Marine > Coastal | place: USA: Alaska | collected...
GCCCGCTACGGCACGGCGGTGCTCGCACCGGCGCAGGCCGCCGGCGCGATCCCGCTCGCCATTCACCCGGCCATGGCATTCACCGGAACCAGCCTCGACCTGGCCCGGCTCACCGACAGCTACTTCGCCGTGACCGCGCCCGGTCCGGTGCTGCCGATCGCCCAGGCGCTCGCCGTGGAAATGGGTGGCGAACCGCTTATCGTCGCCGAGGCTGACCGCGCCAGCTACGCCGAGGCGATCCAGATCGCCACAGCCTTCTCCACCTCGATCGTCGAGCAGGCCACCCGGCTGCTCACCGAAATCGGCTTAGAGAATCCCGGGGCCATTCTTGGTCCGCTGCTGCGGTCCGCGATGGAAAACGCGCTCGGGCACACGAGCCCCGAACGACTGGACCTCACCGGACTCGACGAGATCGTGCGCCAGCAGCATCCGCTTGACGACGACCGGGAGGTCGAATGACTGCCATCGAAGTTCTCAGCACCATTGCCGAACTGCAGGACCGCGTGGCTCAAGCCCGCGACCGCGCCGCCCTGACCGGCGGTGATACCCGTGTCGTGCTTGTGCCGACCATGGGAGCCCTGCACGCCGGGCACCTCAAGCTTGTACGGCACGCGCACGCGCTCGGCGCCATCGTGGTCGTGTCGATTTTCGTGAACCCGCTGCAATTCGGCGCCGGTGAAGATCTCGACAGCTATCCCCGCACCCTCGACGCTGATCTTGACGCGCTCGCGGAAGAGAACGTGTCGTTCGTGTTCGCGCCGAGTGCGCGTGAAATGTATCCGGACGGGGCCAGCGACACCCGCGTGGTGGCCGGGCCGGTCGGATCAATGTATGAAGGCGCAGCGCGCCCCGGCCACTTCGACGGCATGCTCACGGTCGTGGCGAAACTGCTGAACATCGTTGCACCGGATTGCGCGGTGTTCGGTCAGAAAGACGGCCAGCAGGCTTTTCTCGTGCAGCGCATGGTCGCCGATCTCAACGTGCGCAGCGCGATCGAGGTCGTCACCACCGTGCGCGAACCGAGCGGACTGGCGCTGTCGAGCCGCAATCGCTACCTGGACGAGTCGCAGCACACGGCAGCGCAGGCGCTGTTCGCCGGCCTGAGCGCGGCCGTCGAGACCGCGCAGGACGGCCCCGCATCTGCCCTCAACGCAGCGCACGCGCGCATCACCGACCAGCCGCTGGTTAAGCTGGACTATCTCGTGATCGTGCACCCGGAGACTTTTTTGGCCGTGCCGGGCGACTATCGCGGGCCGGCCCGGATGCTCGTGGCCGCACGGGTCGGCACGACCAGGCTGATCGACAACGTGTCGCTGCACCTCGGTTGACCCGCAGCATCCCTCAAATTCTGTCCAGACAGCACCAACGGAGAACCGTATGAGCCTGAACCCCACGACCGCCTCGACCGACGCCGCTGAGGGCTTCTCCGACGCGGAGATGAATGAGCAGAAGGCCGTGCGCCTCGGCAAACGCGACCGTCTGAACGCCGCTGCCGCTGGCCCGTCCGGCGGCGCCTACCCGGTATCGGTGCCGGTGACCCACACCATTCCCGCCGTGCGCGCCGAATTCGGCCAGCTCGAAGCGGATGCCACCACCGGCGTCATCGTCGGCCTGGCCGGCCGCATCGTGCACCTGCGCAACACCGGCAAGCTCTGCTTCGCGAGCCTGCAGAGCGGCGACGGCACCCGCATCCAGGCCATGGTGTCGCTCGCGGCGGTCGGCGAGGAGTCCCTCGCGGCATGGAAGGACCTCGTTGATCTGGGCGATCATCTCTTCGTCACCGGCGAGGTCATCTCCAGCCGTCGCGGCGAGCTCTCGGTCATGGTCACCGACTGGCAGGTCGCAGCCAAGGCCCTGCTGCCGCTGCCCAACCTGCACAGCGAACTCAGCGAAGAGACCCGGGTGCGCAGCCGCTACCTCGACCTGATCAGCCGGGAACAAGCGCGCACCAACGTGCTGTCCCGCTCGAAGGCCGTCGCGAGCCTGCGCAAGACGTTCACCGATCTTGAGTTCATTGAAATTGAAACGCCGATGCTGCAGGTCATGCACGGTGGGGCATCCGCTCGCCCGTTCCAGACCCACAGCAACGCCTTCGACACCGAGCTGTTTCTGCGCATCGCCCCCGAACTTTTTTTGAAGCGAGCTGTTGTCGGCGGCATCGACCGCGTCTATGAGATCAATCGCAACTTTCGCAACGAGGGCGCCGACTCCACCCACTCGCCCGAGTTCGCGATGCTCGAAGCCTACGAAGCGTACGGCGATTACAACTCGATTGCCGACCTCACCCAGAAGCTCATTCAGGAAGCCGCGTTCGCGATCGCCGGATCGCACGTGGTGACCTGGGCCGACGGAACGCTGTTCGATCTCGGGGGCGACTGGGACCGCATCGGCATGTACGAGAGCCTGTCGGCGGCCGTCGGCATCGCGATCACCCCCGAAACGCCGCTCGCCGACCTCGTGGCCCTCGCCGCGCAGGAAGGTATCGAGATTGATCACCCCATTCACGGCAAATACGTGGAAGAACTGTGGGAGCACTTCGTCAAGGGCGCTCTCGTGCGCCCCACCTTCGTCATGGACTTCCCCATCGACACGAGCCCGCTCGTGCGCGGTCACCGTTCGGTGGCCGGAGTGGTCGAGAAATGGGACCTGTACGTGCGCGGCTTCGAACTGGCTACCGGCTATTCCGAGCTCGTCGACCCGGTTGTGCAGCGCGAACGTTTCATCGAACAGGCGAGCCTCGCCGCCGGGGGAGACCCCGAGGCCATGCGCCTCGATGAAGAATTTTTGCGGGCCCTCGAATACGGCATGCCCCCCACCGGCGGCATGGGGATGGGAATCGACCGGATGCTGATGGCGCTGACCGGTTTGGGCATCCGCGAAACGATCCTCTTCCCCCTGGTGAAATAATGGGCAATCTGCCCGACGACGGGCTGAACCCAAACCAAGGCGGCCGTAAGCCGCCGTCGATGAATCGCATAGCCCTCTGGGTCATCGTCGGCGGGGTCGGCGTGTATTTTCTGGGCAGTGGCATCATCGGTCTGCTCAACCAGTAGCCGGTGTGCCAGCCATTTCGCGTAGGCTGTGAGTGTGATTGAGAACTTTTGGGGCAACGCGATCTATTCGGTCGTACCCACCATCGCGCTCGGCCTGACTTTTTGGCTGCTGCTGCGTTCAATCCTGCGCGCCGACCGCACCGAACGCAGGGTGTACGCCAAAATCGAAGCCGAAGAACGCGCCCGGCTCGGTCTCGACAAACCGGTTACCTAAGCCCTTGTTCGGCATCGACGGCCTGACCATCACCGTTCTGCTGGCCCTGATCGTCGACTTCTCCGTTCGCGTGGTGGCCATCATCGTGGTGCCGCGCAACCGACGCCCGATGTCAGGCATGGCCTGGTTGCTGACGATTTTCTTCATTCCCTACGTGGGCGTGCTGCTGTTCCTGCTGATCGGCTACCGCACGCTGCCCAAGAAGCGCCGCGCCATGCAGGAGGAAATCAACCAGTTCATCCTCGACAGCACCGAAGGTATGGAGCGTGTGCGCCGGGACCATCCCTGGCCGAGCTGGCTCGAATCCGTCGTCGAACTCAACCGCAACCTCGGGGCAATGCCGCTCGTCGGCGACAACACCGCAAGCCTGATCGGCGAATATCAGGTTGCGTTCGACACCATGATCGCCGACATCGACCGGGCCAAGAAATATGTTCACGTCGAGTTCTACATTCTCTCGCTCGATACCACCACGGCTCCCTTCTTCGACGCTCTGGAGCGTGCAGAGCGGCGCGGCGTGAAAGTACGAGTGTTGCTGGACCATATCCAATCCATGCGCAAGCCCGGCTTTCACCAGACCAAGAAGCGGCTGACCAAAGACGGGATCGCCTGGCACCTCATGCTGCCGGTGCAACCGTTCAGGGGCAAATGGCAACGACCGGACCTGCGCAATCATCGCAAGCTGCTCATCGTCGATGGTCTGGTCGGATTCATGGGGTCGCAAAACATTATCGACCGCTCCTACAACATGCGATCCAATATTCGTCGTGGCCTGCAGTGGAAAGACTTCATGACCCGGGTGGAGGGCCCGATCGTCTCCGGGCTCAACGCGATCTTCATCACCGATTGGTACAGCGAGACGAACGAACTGCTCAACCGCGACATCGAACCGGTGCATCCGCGGCCGGTGACCGAGCCCCTGGACTGCCAGGTCGTTCCGAGCGGTCCCGGGTTCCTGGGTGAGAACAACCTACGATTGTTCCTCGCGCTGCTTTACTACGCGCAGGATCGCATCATCATCACGAGCCCCTATTTTGTGCCGGACGAATCGATCATGTACGCCATCACGACGGCCGTGCAGCGGGGGCTGCACGTGGAGCTGTTCGTGTCGGAGATTGGTGACCAGGCGGTCGTCTATCACGCGCAACGCTCGTACTATGAGGAACTGCTGACCGCCGGCGTACGCATCTACATGTACAAGGCGCCCTATATTCTGCACGCGAAGCACTTCACGATCGACGACGAGGTCGCGGTCGTCGGGTCAAGCAATATGGATCAGCGCTCGTTCAGTCTCAACATGGAGGTGTCGCTCATGGTGCGCGGCCGGTCGTTCGTGAGCAAATTGCGCACCATGGAAGACGAAAACCGCCTGAACAGCCGCGAGCTGACGCTGGAGGAATGGCGCAAACAGCCGCTGCGCTCCACCGTGCTCGACAACCTCGCCCGGCTCACCTCCGCCGTGCAGTAGGCGCGGTCGCACTACCGTAGTGCTGCTTCGCGCGGAGGATCCGTCACGCCTACGGCGAACAAACACGCGCGAGCCGCGCAGGCTGGCTACTCTCGATGTAACGGCACCAACTGCCCTGGCGCCAAGGGAGCGATCATATGTTTGAGAGATTTACCGACCGAGCTCGTCGCGTCGTTGTTTTGGCCCAGGAAGAGGCCAAGATGCTCAACCACAACTACATCGGTACCGAGCACATTCTGCTCGGGCTGATTCACGAGGGTGAAGGCGTCGCCGCGAAGGCTCTGGAGAGCCTCGGCATCTCGCTGGATGCAGTGCGCGAGCAGGTTCAAGACATCATCGGCCAGGGGCAGCAGCAGCCCACCGGCCACATCCCGTTCACGCCGCGGGCGAAGAAGGTTCTGGAGTTGAGCCTGCGCGAAGCGCTGCAGCTCGGCCACAACTACATCGGCACCGAGCACATCCTGCTCGGCCTCATCCGCGAGGGCGAGGGCGTTGCCGCTCAGGTACTCGTGAAGCTCGGCGCCGACCTCAACCGCGTGCGCCAGCAGGTTATTCAGCTCCTCTCCGGTTACCAGGGCAAGGAGCAGGTGGCGGTCGGCGCCAACGAGCAGGCGGCCAGCACGGCCGGCAGCCAGGTGCTCGACCAGTTCGGTCGAAACCTGACCCAGTCGGCGCGCGATAACAAACTCGATCCTGTCATCGGGCGCGAGAAAGAAATCGAGCGGGTCATGCAGATCCTGTCGCGCCGCACCAAAAACAACCCTGTTCTGATCGGTGAGCCCGGCGTCGGTAAGACCGCCGTCGTTGAGGGTCTCGCCCAGGCCATCGTCAAGGGCGATGTGCCCGAGACGCTGAAGGACAAGCAGCTCTACTCGCTCGACCTCGGTTCGCTCATCGCCGGCAGCCGCTACCGCGGCGACTTTGAAGAGCGACTGAAGAAGGTCACCAAGGAGATCCGCACCCGCGGCGACATCATCGTCTTCATCGACGAGATTCACACCTTGGTCGGTGCGGGTGCTGCCGAAGGCGCCATCGACGCCGCGTCGATTCTCAAGCCGCTTCTGGCTCGTGGTGAGTTGCAGACCATCGGTGCGACCACCCTCGACGAGTACCGCAAGCACTTCGAGAAGGATGCTGCTCTTGAGCGCCGCTTCCAGCCGATTCAGGTGAACGAGCCGTCGCTGCCGCACACCATCAACATTCTCAAGGGCCTGCGCGACCGCTACGAGGCGCACCACAAGGTGTCCATCACCGACGGCGCCCTTGTTGCGGCGGCGAACCTCGCCGACCGGTACGTTTCTGACCGGTTCCTGCCTGACAAGGCCATCGACCTGATCGACGAGGCCGGCGCCCGCCTGCGTCTCTCGATCCTCTCGAGCCCGCCCGAGCTGCGCGAATTCGACGAGAAAATCGCCGTGGTGCGTGCCGCCAAGGAACTCGCCATTGAGGAACAAGACTTCGAGAAGGCTGCCGGCCTGCGCGACGAGGAGAAGAATCTGCTCGGCGAGCGTCTGCGTCTGGAAAAGAAGTGGAAGTCCGGCGACGTCAAAACCACCGCGGTCGTCGACGAAGGTCTGATCGCCGAGGTGCTCGCCCAGGCCACCGGCATTCCGGTGTTCAAGCTCACCGAAGAGGAGTCCTCGCGGCTCGTCTTCATGGAGAAGGCACTGCACCAGCGCGTCATCGGTCAGGAAGAGGCCATTTCTGCGCTCGCCAAGACCATCCGTCGTACCCGTGCGGGCCTGAAAGACCCGAAGCGTCCCTCGGGCTCCTTCGTCTTCGCCGGACCCACCGGTGTCGGCAAGACCGAGCTCGCCAAGGCGCTCGCCGAGTTCCTGTTCGACGATGAAGCGGCCATGATCTCGCTCGACATGAGCGAGTACGGCGAGAAGCACACGGTGTCGCGCCTGTTCGGCGCGCCTCCCGGGTTCGTCGGTTTCGAAGAGGGCGGTCAGCTCACCGAAAAGGTGCGCCGCAAGCCGTTCTCCGTGGTGCTGTTCGACGAGATTGAGAAGGCTCACCCCGACATCTTCAACTCCCTGCTCCAGATTCTGGAAGAGGGACGCTTGACGGATGGCCAGGGCCGTGTCGTTGACTTCAAGAACACCGTCATCATCATGACGACCAACCTCGGTACCAAGGACATCTCGGGCGGACCGGTCGGCTTCCAGCTGGAAGGCGACTCCACCACCGGGTACGAGCGCATGGCCGGCAAGGTGAAAGACGAACTGAAGAAGCACTTCAAGCCCGAGTTCCTCAACCGCGTGGACGAGGTCATCGTCTTCCCGCAGCTGACCAAGCCCGAGCTGCTGCAGATCGTCGACTTGTTCATCAAGCGTTTGGGCGTGCGTCTGCTCGACCGCGACATGACCGTCGAGGTCACCCTGCCGGCGAAGGAGCACCTGATCGAGGTCGGGTTCGACCCGACGCTCGGTGCCCGTCCGCTGCGTCGTGCCATCCAGCGTGAGGTGGAGGATCGCCTGTCGGAGAAAATCCTGCAGGGCGAGCTCAACGCCGGCGACCACGTGCACGTGGACTACGTCGACGGCGATTACATCTTCACCACGACGGCCCGGGTCGAGCCTGTCGGCGTCGGAGTGAATACGACCGCCGCCGTCGGTACCGGTCCGAGCTCACCCGACCTCGCCATCACGAGCGACTAGGTACCAGTTTCAGCAGATAAGGCCCGGCAGATTCGTCTGCCGGGCCTTTTCTATGTCCGCACCAGCCTTCCCTGCGCATAACTCCTGCAAATTCTGCCGCAACCGCTCGGGTTCCGCGTCTTTCCCGGGCGGCCGGTCAAGTCCTCCACGAATTGCAGGAGTTATGCGCGGGGATGGGACGGCTGGGTGGGGGCGCGGATCGGTGCAACCTGCGGCACGATCCCTAGACTGGTGGTTTGATCCATGAATTGTGCACGAGAGGGCCGATTGGCGTGACCGAACCGCAACAGACCGCAGCAGAACAATCTGAACTTGAATATTCGGTGCGCCGGGCGCGAACCAGCGACGTTCCCGGCATTGAGGCGCTCGTCGAGCCGCTCGTGCAACAGCGCATTCTGCTCGGCAAGGACCGGGTCGTGTTCTACGAGGCGGTGCAGGAATTTCGGGTGGCCGTCGACGCCGCTGGCACCCTGATCGGCTGCGGGGCCCTCCACGTGATCTGGGAAGACCTCGGCGAAGTACGCACCCTTGCCGTCGATGCGACGTGGCTCGGCCACGGCATCGGCCACACCCTCATGCGCCGACTCGAAGCGGATGCCCGCGACCTCGGCCTGAGCCGCCTGTTCTGCCTCACCTTCGAAGTGGGCTTCTTCACTCGCAACGGCTTCAGCGACATGGGCACAGAAACGGTCGACCCTGCCGTGTACGCGGAGCTCGTGCGTTCCCCCGACGAGGGCGTCGCAGAGTTTCTCGACCTGGCGCGAGTGAAGCCGAACACGCTCGGCAACACCCGCATGGTCAAGCGCCTGAATTAACCTCAGGCTGATGCTCATGAGAGCAAAGTCCCTCTGTTTAACCCCGTGGACGCATGCCGTCGCTAGGCTACTCGCGACTACGCACATTCACAGATGTTTCAGAGGGGTCACACATGAGTCAATCGTCCAGGAGTGTCAGCACACTCGTAGCAGCATCCCTGATCGGGGTGAGCCTGGCGGTTGCACCGCTGGTCGCAATGCCCGCTCTGGCCGATACGGCCCATCTCAGCGGTGGCAGCTCCGCTGCCACCATCCTCGCCCCGCCCACTTCGGTTGAGCTCAACCTGCTCAACATCAACGACTTCCACGGACGCATCGACGGCAACACCGTCAAATTCGCGGGAACCGTTGAGCAGCTCAAGGCGGAGTACGGCGACGCCAACTCGCTGTTTCTCTCCAGCGGCGACAACATCGGTGCCTCACTGTTCGCCTCCGCGTCGCAGAAAGACCAGCCCACCATCGACGTTCTCAACGCCCTCGGCCTCGCAGCCTCGAGCGTGGGCAACCACGAGTTCGACCAGGGCTTCACCGACCTCACCGGCCGGGTCTCTGACACGGCAGACTTCGACTACCTCGGTGCCAACGTCTACAAAATGGGCACAGAGACTCCCGCGATGCAGGAATACGCCATTATCGACGTGGCCGGGGTGCAGGTGGGCGTCATCGGCGCGGTGACGGAGGAGACTCCGGCGCTCGTCTCACCGAACGGAATCGCAAGCCTCAGCTTCGGCGACCCCGTCGCCGCCGTCAACCGGGTTGCCGCCCAGCTCACCGATGGCGACCTGTCGAACGGCGAAGCGGATGTCCTGGTCGCCGAGTTCCACGAGGGTGCCGGCGCGGGAACCCCCGACGGTGCCACGCTCGAGGAAGAACTCGCCGCCGGCGGGGCCTTCGCAAGCATCATCAATGACACCTCGGCCGAGGTCGACGCGATCTTCACCGGTCACACGCACAAGCAGTACGCGTGGAACGCACAGGTTCCCGGCGCAGCCGACGGCGTGACCCGCCCGGTGCTGCAAACGGGCAGCTATGGCGGGAACATCGGACAGGTCGTGCTCAGCTACGACATTGCATCCGGCGAAACGACCACGGTACAGAACCGCAATGTGGCCCGTTCCACCATCGCAGACGCCGACCTCGTGGCCGCATACCCGCGCGCTGCCGAGGTGCAGACGATCACGAACGCCGCACTGGTCGAGGCCGCCGTGCTGGGTGACGTTCCCGTGGGTTCGGTCACAGCCGACATCACCCGGGCCTGCGTCGGCGGAGTCGCACCGTGCGCGGAAGACCGCATGGCGCCCTCCACCCTGGGCACGCTCGTGGCGAATTCGCTGCGCGCATCTCTCTCCGACCCGAACATCGGCGGAGCTGAAATCGGCGTCGTCAACCCCGGTGGCATGCGTTCCGATCTGTCGTTTGCTCCCGACGGTGTCGTGACCTACGCCGAAGCGAACGCCGTTCTGCCATTCCTGAACAACCTCTGGACGATGAGCCTCACCGGCTCACAGTTCAAGACCGTTCTCGAGCAGCAGTGGCAGACCAACCCGGATGGCTCAATCCCGAGCCGACCGTTCCTGCAGCTCGGTCTGAGCGACAACGTGAACTACACGTTCGACGCCAGCCGGGCAGCTGGAGACCGCGTGACGGGCATCTGGATTGACGGATCTCAGATCGACCCAGCGCAGTCGTACCGCATCGGGTCGTTCAACTTCCTGCTCACGGGAGGCGACAACTTCCGCGAGTTCACGAATGGAACGGACACTCGGGACTCCGGTCTGGTCGACCGGGACGCCTGGATCTCCTACCTTCTGGCGAACAGCCCGCTGTCGCCGTCGTTCAAGGCAAACCAAGCCTCGATCACGGGCGGTCCCACGGCTGCCGTCAACCCGGGGGACATCGTGACCTTCACGGTCGGCGACCTCAACCTCACCTCTCTCGGCGCTCCGAAGAACACGCAGCTTGCGTTGCGCTGGTCGGGGACCGACGTGGGCACGGCATCCGTTGACTCGACGGGTACGGCCACCGTCACCGTCACGGTTCCGGCCGATGCCGTCGCGAACAGCGTGCTCGAGATGACAGCAGCGGAGTCGGGCACCGTCGTGCGCCTCGCCGTCGTCGTCACCCAGGTCGACCCGACCGACCCGACCGTGCCCAGCGCTCCTGCGCTGCCGGCCGTCTCGGCTCCGGAAAGTGCGCTGACACCGCAGCTGCACAACGCGATCACCACTGACAAGAGCGACTACGTTGCCGGTGGGGCAATCACTATCAACGTGGGTGTGGCGCACTCCGGCGAGTTCGTGTCGGTGTGGGCCCGCTCCACGCCGGTGCAGCTCGGCGGCTGGCTGCAGGTCGACGCGCAGGGCAATGTCAGCACGACGCTGCCGACCAATCTGTCCGCCGGCGTGCACCGCATCATCGTGCAGGACGCGGACGGTAATGTGCTGGGTTGGACTGACATCACGGTGACCGCGGCGACCAGCTCCGTGCTGGCCGTCACCGGAACGGATACGACCCCGTGGTTGTTTGCGGCTGGCTTTCTGCTGCTGCTCGGGGTCAGCCTCCTACTGAAGCGCCGCCGCCTCGGCTTGGCGTAGTCGCCCGCACTGTGCCCGCCCAGAACTTGAATCTTTCCGGTTGTGGGCGGGCGCTGGGCATTCCGGCAGCATTTAGCTCCGACACGCGCAGTATGACCAGCTCTGGCCGCCGAAGGTCAATAACCTAGGGGCATGTCGACGATCAAGCAACCGGTCGGCCGCCAGTCCAGCAAGGTGTACCGGCGCCGGCGTTTCGTAGTGGGGCTCGGGCTGCTCTTCGTTCTCCTCGTGCTGTTTCTGATCATTGTGAAACCGGGTGCCAGCAGCGGCGATCCCGATTCGCGGAACACGCGAGGGGCCGACGCGTCTGAGTCGGCCACGCCGACGGATGCCGCCACCACCCTTCCCGAGGCAGCGACCGCAGTTGACGGTGCCGCATGCGACCCCTCCGCGGTTCAGGTTGCAGCGATCACCGATGCGACGACCTACGCGACGGGCGTGCTGCCGCAGCTGTCCCTGAGCCTGACCAACATCGGAACCACCGATTGCGTGATCAACGCCGGCAACGCCACACAGGTGTTCACCGTGATGAGCGGAACCGATGTCTACTGGTCGTCGACAGACTGCCAGACCAACCCGATCGACGCCGAGGTGACGCTCAAACCCGGTGTGGTGATGCCGCTCGCAACACCGATCACGTGGGATCGTACCCGCTCCGCGGTCGACACCTGCCAGGCGGAGAGCCGCACCGCGGTTCCGTCCGGCGGAGCGTCGTACTACCTGCACGTAGCAGTGGACGGTATCGAGGCTGAGCCGGCGCTGATGATCCTGAACTAGCCCGCGCATCAAGCTGCCGGCCGGGGCGCGGCATCCGTTCGCTTCGGGCGTGTGCTCTCGGCTGGGCGCAGCCGGCCAAGGCTGGTTGAATGAATGGGTGACTGATACGACTGCCAACACCCGTTCCGAGGCGCTCGCCGCCGCATTGGCCGCACAAGACGTCGTGGCCGTCGCCTATGCGCTGCGCAACGACTATATGATCGTGCCGCAACTGGTCGTGGATGGCGAGGCGGCGCAGGTGCGCGTTTTCGGCCGCGAAGGCTCCGACAAGCGGATGCTACTGATCTTCTCCGCGGCGGAGAACTACGTGCGCACGGTTCCGGATGATCCCAACCCTCAGGTCATGGTCTGCGACGGCCAGTGGCTGCGCGAGTTCCTCACGGTGCATGCGTCGACTCTGGAGATGGTCTTCTTCGACATTGCCGGACCGAATGTCATGCAGGCGGCTCCGGCCGACCTGCTCAAGGCTCTCGACCCGCAACTCGGCGAAGGCGACGTCGAGTAAACACCTGTCGGGCCGTGTCGCGCCACGCAGCTGGTCGGTCTAGAAGGCCCGGTCGAGCTCGGCGTCTCGAGGATTGCGGTTCGCGCCGAGCGCCAGAGCCACGGCTGCGTGTATCGATCCGCAGGCGGCATCAATCTGGGTGGTAAAGCCCAGACGCACGGCCTCGTTCACCCGTTGCTTGGACATGAGTGCCCCGCGCACCTCGCCGGCGAGGCTGATCTCACCGAAGGCGACCACGTTGTGGGCCACGGCGAGCCCGCTGAATGCTGACGCTATGGCCAACGCGATCGCCAGATCGGCGGCCGGCTCGGTCAGCCGGATGCCCCCAACCGTCGAGACATAGACGTCTTTGGTGGAGAGGTTCATTCCGGCGCGCTCTTGCAAAACCGCCAGCAGCATGGCAACCCGGGCGGCGTCGACACCGCTCGTGACTCGGCGCGGATTGGGCGCCTGAGTTGCCGTTACGAGTGCCTGCACTTCGACCGGCATCGCCCGTCGGCCTTCGAGGGCGACGGTCACGCAGGTGCCGTCGACGGGTTCGGTGGCCCGGCTGAGAAAGAGCCCGCTTGGGTCGAGTACCTCGGCAATGCCGTCGCCGGTCATCTCGAAGCAGCCGACTTCGTCGGTGGGCCCGAACCGATTCTTGAGCGCGCGAATGAACCGCAGCGACGTTTGGCGGTCGCCCTCGAACTGGCAGACCACGTCGACGAGGTGTTCCAGCACCCGCGGGCCCGCGATCGAGCCGTCTTTGGTGACGTGACCGACGAGCAGCACGGGCACGTTGCGGTCTTTGGCCAGGCGAATGAGAGTGGATGCGACCTCCCGCACCTGGCTGGGCATACCGGGCGAGCCCTCGGAGAGCGCACTCGACACGGTCTGCACCGAGTCGATGATGATGAGGTCGGGTTTCACGGCGTCGATCTGGCCGAGGATCACACCGAGGTCGGTTTCTGCGGCAATGTAGAGCTCCGGTTCGAGCGCGTTGGTGCGTTCGGCGCGCAGCCGTACCTGGCCGACCGATTCTTCGGCGCTGACGTAGAGCACGCGGCTCTTCGCTGCGGCGGCCTTCGACGCCACCTCCAGCAGCAGGGTGGATTTGCCCACGCCGGGCTCCCCGCTGAGCAGAATAACCGAGCCGGGCACGATGCCGCCGCCGAGCACCCGGTCGAACTCGCTGATGCCGGTCGGCCAATGGGCGGCGGCATCCGTTTCAACGTGGGTGATGGGGCGTGCGATGCCGTCACCGACGAGTGTGACGGCCTTGAGCTTGCGGGTGAGGCCGGCGGTCTGGCCGGCATCGACGACGGTGCCCCACTGCTGGCATTCGCCGCAGCGGCCCGCCCATTTCAGGGTGGTCCAGCCGCACTCGGAGCAGCGGAAGGAGGAGACGGATTTTGCCATGTTTTGAGCCTAACCGGAGCCACCGACAGTCGACCCGACGGCGCCTCTACTCGACATCTGCTGAGGTCCGGCTCCCGGCCGGGAAGCGGCGGGAGACATCGGCGCTGATCGCGGGGAGAAATGCTTCGGCCCAGGAGCGGTAGCCGCGGTCGTTGGGGTGGAACAGATCCTTGGCGACGTGGGTGGCGATGCTGCGCAAGCCGGCGCGCTTCGTGGTGGCGTGCAGCGGCACGACGGTGAGGTCGTGTTCGGCAGCGGTCCGGCAGATGATTTGGTTGGCCACTTCAACTTTGGTCTCGTTGTGCGGCAGGTGAAAGCACGGCAGGTCGGCCACGAGGGCGTGCGCCGGCAGAGCGGCGAATACGGTGCGAATACCCGCTTCGAACGCGTCGGGATCCCACTGTGCGATGTCATTGGCACCGATCGCCACGGTGACCAGGTCGGGCTTGAGCTTTTCCAATCGCGGAAGCTGGTCGCGCACGGCCAATGCCACGGTCGCGCCCGACACGCTGAGGTTCACGACGCGCAGCGTATGCCCGGTCGCGAGCCGCACATGATCGGCGAGCACGCCCACGTAGCTTTTGTTCGGGCTCGAGGCCCCGATTCCCTGGGCGGCGCTGTCGCCGATCGCCACGTAGAGAATCTCACCGCTCTGTTTGGCGTGGGCACGCCACCATGCCGAGTGCACCGGCAGAGTCTCGTTGAGAGTGGCCTTCTGCTGTTTCAGGTCACGGCGTACCCAGGCCGTTGCCAGCACGATGCCGCTCAGTGCCACGGCCGAAGTGGCCACGGCGGCGGCTGCAGAGCGGATGTGTCGGGTCGCTGAGGTCATCCGCTGAGGCTACTCTGCGGCATCCGTGTGTCGGCTGCACGTTCGCCGATTTCGCGTGAACCCCGAGTCTCTACTAGAGTTGACGGCGGTACCGTGTCCGAGCGGCCGAAGGTGCGACTCTCGAAAAGTCGTGTGGGGGAGACTCCACCGTGGGTTCAAATCCCACCGGTACCGCCACGAAAACCCCCCTACAGCCCAGTGTTTCACTGGGGAGTAGGGGGTTCTTCTTTGCCCAAGTGGCCATTTTGGCAACACTTGAAAAAATTTCGGTGTGGAAAACGAGCATCGACGTGATGAAAAATGGCCTGTCGAGCCTCGTGCTGCGCATCGCGGGAGCACGCTCACGAGGACAGGTCCAGGCCCGCTTCGCCGCTCGGATCACCGTGAGATAGAGATGAATGATCGAAGTCGACAAGCGAGCTGAACTTTCGAAAGATCGAATGTATCGCTATCGACTTTCCCGAGTGTGGTCTGACGGTCCGCGCGCGACTTTCGTAATGCTGAATCCGTCCACCGCCGATGAGCATTCAGATGATCCAACGCTTCAGCGATGTATTGGATTCGCCCGGCGTTGGGGGCTCGGAGGGTTGAACGTCGTGAACCTTTACGCCTTCCGGGCAACGCAGCCGGCCGAGTTGTGGACCGATCGATAGAAGCAGTCGCCGCGTCGTGGCGTCTGAAGTTTTCCGGCGCCCGGTGCGCCCCTATGTCGCCGGTTGTTCGGTTGGGACAGAAAGTTCATGCACCTCGGTGGCGTCCTCTTCATTTTCTTGGGTCGCCACGGTCAGCAGGACGCTCATCGCGAATGCGACCAAAGCAACAGCGAACAAGATCCAAAGCAAGGTGGCTGCAGATCCCTCGAAGCCCTCTGCCTGCACGCCGACCACGGTGTATCCGAGGCCCAAGAGACACGAACCAATGGTGCCAACGACAGCCCGACGGTACCAGATTCGCCGCTTTAGTCCCAGGTGGATGACTCGACGGTCGGCCACAATGGCAATCAGGATCAGAGGAAACACGCCGGCTAGTACCGCGCAAGTTGCTGCGTTCATGCCCTCGAGCCTATAGAGGTGGATGGGCTGATTCGCAACCTGCCCGGAACGTTCATTGGCAACCCGATGACCAAGAAGGCCATGTATTCCCCGCCCGCAGGGGAGCGAATGCTGCGAGACAAGCTGTTCAATTGGGAACGGTTCATACATGCCGGGAGTGATATCGACCCGCTGGTCACGCTCGCCGATCTGTTCGAACAGCCGTACTATCGGATTTCGAGCGTCATGACGCGGTGCAAAGTGTCCCGACCGACGGCGACGGGATGGCTCAATTCGCTGGTAGAAGCGGGAGCCTTGATCGATGCCCGGGGCGGGCGTGAGGGGCTCTTTGTCAATACTGGGTTCTTCGACTTGCTCGCACGCCCGGACGCTCCCGCGCCCCGCGATGAACCGACACTGTTCTAGGGCGAGACGATTCGAGATGTTGAAACGCGGCCCATGTATCGCAGCAACACTTGAACGAAATTCTTTCCATTTCAACCGGGCGCAGATGATTCAAGAACCGCGTAATTCCGCAGGTTTTCGCTGCGATCCCGCAGACTAGTTGAGGCAGTATTGGGGTTCAAATCCCACCGCTACATGGGAGATAACGTCTCACAACCTGTGGGCTGCGAGACACTTTGACGAGACAAATCGGTGCGACGCAATCCTGCAGAAATCCGGTGCGCACATCCGCTCGGTGACAGCGATGGGGAACTAGCAACCGCGGACAGGGGAAGAGTCGGCGTGTCTCGCAACGTGTGTTTTTACCCAGTTCTAGGATTTCCGTAGGTAAGGACAGTTGCGAGACATTTGGAGGCGTCAATGGCGAAGCTGATCGGGTACGCGCGGGTTTCGACCAAGCTTCAGGCTACGGATCGGCAGATCATGGATCTGATCGCCGCCGGCATTCGCAAGGACGACGTCTATGTTGATCATGGTGGCAGCGGTGGGCGGGCACGGCGGCCGGAATTTGATGCGGCCCTCGACGCCTTGCAGGCGGGCGACACCCTCGTGGTCACTACGCTTGACCGCTTGGGGAGGTCGACAGCCAACATGCTCGAGCTCGCGGGGGTGTTGCGGACCCGCGGGGCTGCGCTCCGTGTGTTGAACCTGGGCGGGGGAGACGTGGACACGAGCACGCCAATGGGCGGCATGGTCTTCACCGTCATGGCGGCGCTGGCTGAAATGGAACTGGCGATCAAACGCGAGCGCATCGTGGACAGTGTGAGTAAACGCCGCGCGGCCGGGAAGGATCTCGGCGGGCGACGCCCCCGCTTCACTGAAAGCCAGATCCTGAACGCGCGCCGTCTGGTCAACGCCGGCGAGTCCGCAACCCAGGTCGCGCGAGATCTGGGCATGTCGCGCGCGACTCTGTATCGGAGAACTTCCGACCTCGGATCGTGACGCTCGGGTGGGGCCAGCCGCAGTATTGGCGATAAAGAAAGGTCCCGGCGCGCATTTGGCGCGACGCGGAACGTGTCCGTGGGGTGTGCCGTCCCGGTGGAGGTCCCGCTTGCGGGGCTACCATCGCACTTCATGAATGATGCGTGTGTAATCGCATGACGTTGTTTACGCACGTTCTCATCACCTGCAAAGCATGATGTGAAACACAGGATCCACTGCCGGAACTTCTCAGCCGCCGCATTGACCGTTTCCTCCTGCGGGCGTTTCGTGTCGGTCGAGCTTCGGCGCATCGCGGCATCGTGATGTTGCCGGGAGTGGGTGGCGGTGCCCTTGGTGCTCATGCCTGAGTGGCATTGGGAACATTTCCGGCTCCGCACGCGTTGTGTCGAGGATGACAACTATTGGAATCATCGGTGCGGGCAACATTGGCAGCCAAGTCGCACGTAAAGCAATCGAGAGCGGCTACGACGTCGTGATCAGTAATTCCAGAGGCCCGGAGACGCTCACGGACCTCGTCGCCGAACTCGGCCCGAAGGCAACCGCCGGTACCGCCGTTCAGGCAGCAAAATCCGCCGACGTGGCGGTCGTGACCGTGCCACTCAAGGCATACGCGAACGTGCCGGTCGAGCCACTCGCCGACAAGATCGTGATCGATACCAACAACTATTACTTCGAACGCGATGGCCACATCGAGGCCCTCGACGAGGGCGAGGCGACCGTGACGGGCCTGCTGCAGGAGCACCTGCCGACCTCACGCGTAGCGAAGGGATTCAATCACATCACGGCCGCCGACATCACCGCGGACGGATTTCCACCCGGCGACCCGGCGCGACGCGCGCTCGCTACATCGTCTGACTTCGCGGATGCTGCCGCGTTCGTCACCAAGCTCTACGACGAATTCGGTTTCGACACCGTGCACATCGGCCCGCTCTCCGAAAGCTGGCGCGTCGAGCGCGACCGGCCCGCCTATGGCGTACGTCAGTCCGCTGCCGAGCTTGAGGTCAACCTAGCGAAGGCACCGCGCACCATCTGATCCCCGCCCTCGTCCGTGGCCCGTGCGCCGAATACTTTTGAAGGATAATCATGACACCGCAACACAAGCTCCCATCCGGCTTCGGGCCGCAGACAACGGCAACCGAAGTACTCGCCGACATCGACCTCAGCGGCACGGTCGCGATCGTGACAGGCGGTTACTCGGGCCTTGGCGTTGAAACCGTCGCCGCGCTGGCCAGCGCCGGCGCCCATGTGATCGTGCCCGCTCGCCGGCCCGAGGTCGCACGATCGGCCCTCGACGCGCGCGGCTTGGGCAGTGTGGAGGTGGACGATCTGGACCTCTCCGACCTGGCCAGCGTGCGTGCGTTCGCCGAACGCTTTCTTGCCACCGGGCGCAGCATAGACATTCTGATCAACAATGCGGCGATCATGGCCGCCCCGGAAGCCCGTGTTGGCGACGGGTGGGAATCCCAGTTCGCGACGAATCACCTCGGTCACTACGTGCTCACCAACCTGCTATGGCCCGCTCTCGTGGCGGATGGTGGCGCCCGCGTCGTCGCCCTCTCGTCGACCGGGCACAAGCTGAGCGGTATCCGTTTCGATGATCCGCAATTCACCACCGGATATGACAAGTGGCTTGCCTACGGGCAGGCCAAGACGGCCGACAGCCTATTCGCCGTTCAGCTCGACGCGCTCGGAGCGCCGCACGGAGTTCGTGCGTTCGCCGCGCATCCCGGTGGGATCATGACGGAGCTCCAGCGGCATCTGCCGCGTGAGGAAATGATCACCGCCGGGTGGATGACCGAGGACGGTACCGTGAACGAACGCTTCAAGACGCCGGAGCAGGGCGCAGCAACGTCCACTTGGGCGGCGACCTCGCCGATGCTCGCCGGGATGGGTGGCGTGTACTGCGAGGACTGCGACATCGCCGAGCCCGCCGTCGTGGGCAGTGCCGAGGCGCGCATCTCCGGCGTGGACGCGCACGCTATTGATCCGCACGCCGCCGCTCAGCTCTGGGCTTACTCCGCGGAACTGACTGGAGTCGACGCCTCCAGCGGCGTGGCATAGCCACGCGGGCGAGTCGCTCGGGACGACAGCACGGGATTCTGCTTGCGGGTAGTTCTGTTGCTGAGTCTGGTGCTCAGGACTGTAAGACTCGTCGTAGATCGCGGTGGACATCCTCGAGCAGAACATCGGGCACTCGCGCGACGTCGTCGGCAAGGTCCGCCTTGTTAAGCGTCACGATCGCGCTCGCGATGGCGACGGAATCGCGTGGAAGTCCGGACGGCTGCCGACCGCTGGACCCAATTCTGCCCAGTAGATGCCGCGGTTCGTCGCCACGCTCAAGTCGCCTCTTACTTGGCTGCGACGGCATCCCGGATCGGAGTGGGCCCGTCGATGAACTCGATCGTGCGCCGCACCGTCGACTCGTCCGCGAGGACCGCCGCGATTACCTGAGCAACATTGCCCCGAGAAACGGAACCGGACTCGGAGGGATCCACTTGGATGCTGCCCGTCTCGGGATCGTCGCTCAGCATGCTCGGCCCGAGGATCGTCCAAGCGAGGTCACCGCCCTTGAGATAGGTGTCGGCCTCGGCTTTGGACTCGGCGTACGCGTAGAACGAATCGCCTTCGGGAACGCTGTGGTCCGGCCCGGCACCGAGGTATGACACCATGACGTAGCGCTCAACATTGGCCGCCTTCGCGGCGTTCATGGTCCTGATCGCGGCGTCACGATCGACCGCGTAGGTGCGCTCGGGCGCGCCTCCTCCGGCTCCTGCGGAAAAGACCACCGCGTCGTGGCCGTGAAAGACGCGGGCAAGCTCGTCGATGGACGCAGACTCCAGGTCAATGATGCTCGCGCTTGCACCGGCGTTCTCGCTGTCGCTGCGCTGCTCAGGCTTGCGGATGAGTGACGTGACCTCGTGTCCGTGTGCGGTGAGGATCGCTGCGGCGCGGAGCGCGATCTTCCCGTGACCTCCGACAATGGCGATGCGCGACATGATGACTCCTTATCTGGACGGTGTGGGACCGACGTGTGATCACGCCGTTGCTGCGTGCAACACGCAAGCGCGCCTGCGAATTCCAGATCCATCGGGAGACGACGCGCCAATCGCTCGTACAGGGTATGTCAGATTAACGATGGATCTGGCCTGGCGAATTGTTCGTTGATTCGACCTTCGAAGGTGATCGCGAGGGTGTTGAGCGCGAGCTTCCACCTGGTCACCCAGCGTGGCCGGCCCCGCCCAGCCTGCCCGGCAGAACTGGCGACGGTCTCATAATCTCTGAGATCACATTGCTGTCAACGATAGTCACGACGCGAAATCCGCGGCGCGTGCAGGCGTCGCACGCGGCGGCAGATCCAGATCGACCCCGCCGAATGCAGCAAAACGGTCCACAAGAGCCGGCAACAGCCCTTCGGTAGGCCCTGGCTGGCTCACCGCTTCAACCAGGATCGCGCGAATCTCAGCTTCCATCGATCGGCTGTTTCCGGCCGCGCGAATACGCAGCCGTTCCTTAACGTCGTCATCAAGACCTCTGACGCTGACTGCAGCCATTGTGCCCCCTCCCGATGCCATCAATGCATAGCACTCGGGAATGCGCAGAACGTTCCTGTGCCGCACCCGGACGAGAGCCCGAGCCGCTCCCCTGTCTCGCCCCTGGTGAGACTAATGGCCCGCAAGCCACGTGTCTTGCTCGTGAAGTCTTCACGACTCTCGAGCCGACCACGGCGCCTGCGCCTCAGCGCTCCTCGCTGCCTAGGTCAATGCGTTCCGCAATCTCGCGGACGTCGTCAAGGCGTCCGGAAGCAACGTCCATGATGAATTCATAGGCCTCATCATTGGACCAGCTCAGCCGTCTTCCATTCATACCGAGGAAAGCGATCAGCGCAGCGAGACTCAGCCGCTTATTGCCGTCAATCAAGCCGTGGTTGCGGGCCAAGGAGTGCGTCAGCGCCGCGGCCTTTTCGTTGAGACTCCCGTAGGCATCCCTTCCGAATGCGCTCGCGCGCGGACGGGCCAGCGCCGACTCGAGCAACCCCTGGTCACGGACCGGCACGTCTCCTCCGAGGGCCCGCTGCCCGACGTAGAGGAGATCAGCGTAGGTGAGATAGATCACGTTCCCAGGCGTTCAAGCGCTTCGGCGTAGCGCGGGAGCTCCTCGTCAAGGACACTGCTCAGAAGGTCCTGTCGGCTGTGGTTCTCGACGTATTCACGCACCGCCTGCTTGGCGATGTCCTGCATGGACCGCCTCTCGTACTCGGCACGGCGACGCAGGGCGTCCGCCTCATCATCGGTCAAGCGCAGGGTCATTGGCATGGACACACGGTATCACCAGTGACACCGTTCTCGATAGGGTTCCAATAGGGGTTCCACTTACGGGCCCCGTTCTGAACCGAGAAGTACCTCGAAGTTTCCATTGACATGCCCCGATGTCGACTCGGGGCCAGCGAAGTGTAAATTTTGAGGATGCCCCTCCTTGGAATAGCTGAACTTACTGCGCAACTAGGACTCGATCTCGGTACTGGAGTTGAGCCGACTAAAGAAAGTCTCCTGAGTGCTATCAATGTCGAGCTCAGAAACCTACAAGTGCCCCAACCCAGCTCAGAGCAACACAGGCGACAAGTTGCTCTCATTGAGGCTCGCGGTGAACTTCTTGGGACTAGCTCAGCAGGGGCGTCTCGATCTACGGATCTAGTACCCGTCTCGCTCGTGAGCCAGATGATGGAGGCTTTTCAAAAGAACATTGCCAAGGAGCCGATGGTCACGCCGTCACGTCCAGATCCAACCGTGACTATGAGAACAAACGTCAGAGCCACAGCCACCCAAGCATCGGCTGATTTTACAAAAGCACGCTCACTGCCGTTCGCTGGGGCCGGTGCGCTAATACTTTCGACGTATGGACTGCGAACCTACTTCAACGTTGGCGACGTGGAACTCCCATCGACATTGTTTTATCCACTCTTTTTGGCAGCAGTCATCGTCATTGCGTACGGGTACCTCGCATCCACTATTGCCCAGCGGATGGCCAGCGGTATCCTGCGGGCGCTTTATAACCCGGACGTCCAAGAAGAAGCTTTGAATCGTCTCGGAGAGGAATCCTCAGACTATTTCGGCAGCCACAGCCAGAGAAACATTGAGATGGATGGCGCACCCGGAAGATCACATCGGGCTATTGCTGACGGTGCTGGAATCATCGTCAATCGAAGCCTGTATCTATGTGCTCTACGCGATGTCGCTCACAGGGGCAGGACTCGGAGGCCTTTTGTTGATCTTTTGTCCACGATAGACCTAGCGGCAGCGACTGAGGACGCTACCGGGTTGGCACTGGACCGCCTCTGCGACTTGAAGATAATTGAGCCCGTCGTTTACGAGCGCCGCCAAGCGTTCAGACTCATTTCGGGGCCGCCTAGGCACCATGGTGGCTGAAGCCGAGGCCGCGAACGCAGCGAGCCAAACGGCAAAATCTACTTAGCGCGGGCTCATTGC
>Ga0314774_1000818_pt1 | contig 22209 bp, 24 predicted proteins | sample MetaGCBIA2018_FD_204515 | JGI IMG/M metagenome (GOLD analysis project Ga0314774, IMG submission 204515) | Cryopeg brine microbial communities from Beaufort Sea near Barrow, Alaska, United States - CBIA 2018 | ecosystem: Environmental > Aquatic > Marine > Coastal | place: USA: Alaska | collected...
AGCCCTCTAGCCCTAAAGGGCTAGAGAACGTCTTGGCATCGGTTGCCGGGTGACAAAATGCTCTTTGTCATTGTCATCATCAATACCCCTGCATCCCTTGTGTCTACAGGGATGACAAATGACAAACGACCTAATTTGTCATCGTTTGTCATTGGCCGTTTCGATGACAAATTGACGTTTGTCATTGGCCCCGACGACAAGCCCATTCTTTGTCATAGTGACGCTCCTTTTGAGCCCCCGATCTCGACTGCCTCCGCGACTCGCCCCGATTGGTCGGCAGGCCCGCACGAGCGCCGCCGATGTTCTCAGCGACCCCTCCAGGCCGAAGACGAGGCAAGCCTCCGCTTATATCATGATCTGGTAACTTCGGACGGATATGCCGAGTTACACAAGCTCACCGGTGGCTTGCCTCCGCTTTTCTGATACGGTCATGGAGTCGGCGAAAGTCGGACCCTCGAAGATACGCTGCACGCCTTCGAATTAGGGATATGCAGGCATCAGTGACTGTTAACGGCCCTCCCGCCGCAGCCTGACTCTGGCCACATAGAGCACCCAATCTTGAGGTGTTCTATGTCCACCACCACCCCCGCTCTCGAGCTCGAGGACGACGCTACCGACTTCGACTTCGACATCGGCGACGACAACCGCGCCGAATTCGACCGTCTCATGTCGCTGGGTTTTGACCGCGCGGCCTCCGCATCGGTGGCCGGCGCGGCCCCGCTCACCGACGTCCAGGGTGCAATCATCCGAGCCGCGTTCGCTGGGGTGACGTTGTGAGCGGGGCCGAGCCGACGCCCGCGGAGATCGCGCGAGCCGTGCGCCGCTCCGAGATTGGCCGTGCCGGCGCTCTCGCCCTCGCCGCGTCAAAGCCGCCTGAGTGGAGGACCGAGCGCGCGAAGAAGGCCGCGACGGCCGGTGTGAAGAAGCGCGCGCTGAAGCAGGCCGCGGAGGCCGCCGTCCGAGCCGCCGCGGGTATCGAGGACCCGCCGAAGCGAAAGACCTACGCCTCCAGACGCCTCCCCAATGAAGAAGTACTCCGCCCGTACTATTCCGCCGTCGACGCAGCCTTCCCCGACCTCACGCACGACCAGCGCCGCCGTCAGGCCGCCGCCTACCTACGCGCCGACCGGGCACGCATGGAGCTGGAAAATTGACCTCAACGCCCCCGATCGACGCCTCCGGAGAGTGGGCGGAGATCGAGGTCGGCCTCTTCGCCCGCACTACAGACGAGGGCAAGATCACAGACGAGGCCGAGGCAATCGTCTCCAGTGCTCTGTGGTCGGCGGTGAGCGCGAACCCCGAGCTCACCCCTAAGCGCCGCGCGAAGCTCGCAGAGAAGGCCGCCAGGAAGGCGCTCGCCGAACGTTTCGGTGACGCTGACCTCGGCGACGTGATCGGAGAGCTACCAGCGTGGGCGCGGACTGTCTCGGCCAGCATCGAGGCCGACCTCGCCGAGTCGGTACTCGGCTGCGGCATCCTGCCCCGCCTCCAGGCTGCCTTCCCGAGCATGACGCCCGCCGACCTCGCCCGCTTCGTCGCGGACCCAGACAACGGCGAGAAACTACTCGTTGAGAAGGCCCGCGCCGACCGCGACGCCTTTCGCAAGGCCGCGGCGAACCCCGGCGTCGGATTCACCGTCTCCGCCGCGCTCTACGGCGCCGACCTAGAAGACATCGCCGACGCCGCGTATCTGATCGACGGCTACTTTCCGGAGGCGTCCGTCATTGGCTTGGTGGGCGAAACCGGATCGCTCAAGTCTGCACTCGCCATTGACGCCGGATGCTCCCTGGCGATCGGTGCACTTTTCCTCGGCGAGATTGAGACAGCCGGACCGCGTCGCTGCGTATACGTCGCGGCCGAGGGATCGCGCGGCCTCCGGATGCGTCGCCGCGCGTTCATCGTCGACCGTCACCTCGACGCGGCCGACATCGCCCTTCTCGACCAGAACTTCATCGTCTACCCGAGCCCGATCAACCTGCTCTCGGCCGAGGACGTCGCAGGCCTCCGCCGCTTCGTGGATTCCGTCGAGGCCGATCTCGTCATTCTGGACACGTTGTCCGCGCTGACTCAGGGCATGGAGGAGAACAGCGCGGGTGATGTTGCGGACGCCCTCCGTGCGGCCCGGCTGATCGTCTCCGGGCGTGAAAGCGCCTCCGCGCTTCTCGTTCATCACCCCGGCAAGGGCGGCGGCGTCGACGGCCGAGGCTCTGGCGCATGGAAAGCCAACCTCGACGCTGTCCTCGCGACCCAAAAAGACGGCGATCTCGTCGCGCTCACCATAGAGAAGATGAAGGACGGGGCGACCGACTCGAGGCGGATAATCAGGAAGCGCGTTGTCGAGATCCCGTCATCGGTGAGCCGCCGCGGCGTCGAGCATGAAGCGACGACGAGCGTCGTCGCGGCGCTTATGGCCCGCGGCACGGAGGCTCTCTTCGGAACGGGCAAGCCGCCGACAGCCACGGAACGCAGGGCGGAGGAAATCTTCTCTCACATCATCCCGGAGCACACCGCGGCCGAGGGCGCCACACGGGCCGAAATCGTCGCGGCACGCAAAACTTCGCACGATGACAGTCGAATGACCGTCACCAATGCGATCAACCTCCTCATCAAGGATTCCAGAATTGCGGCGTCGGGTAAATCGGACAGCGGTGCTGATTTTTACCGACAGGTCTACATCCCGAGTGCAACAGACCTCGGCCTCGCAGACATCGACGGGAGGGCCATTCCATGACCTGAACGAGCAAGCTCTCAGCCCGCGCCGGATTGCGCGGCGCAACCCCAACAGTCGAAACACCAACTAGCCAACCAATTGAAAGGCATCAAATGTCATTGCTCAAATTTTCCGACCGCAACAACGATGGTCGCGTCAGCTACATCATCAACTTCCCCCGGGAGTGCGGCGTGAAAGTCGTCGAGGCCGGGGTCGTTGCCCTCGAAGAGGCGGTCGCCTATCTGAAGAGCCTTCAGCGTGAGATCAAGCCGACCTTCGATACCGTCGTGCAGGCCAAGGCGGCCCGCAACGACCAGGGCAAGCGCGACGCCCTCGGTAAGTCGAGCACGCTCTCCGAGTCGATCAAGGCCGTGCATGACGCCGAGCACACCGTCGAGCTCCTCGACGTACGCATCGAGGGCGCGAAGGCCCGGCAGGCGGACGCCGTCACCGCGTTCCGCTCCCTCGTACTGACCAATGAGGAAGCGCTGAAGGCAGCCGCACGGCCAAAGGCAGAGAACGCCCGGCTAAAGCTCGTCGCGGCCCGTCGGATGCTCACCGACGCCGAGACGGAGCTCAGTGAGTCCGCCGGCCTCCTCGAGATGTTCGAGTTTGGCGACAAGAACCGCCACGCAATCCGCAATCACGCGGGATCGATCCCGCTCTCGTTGGTGACCGAAGGCATCGGCGACGCCGTTAGAGTCCTCGGCAAGCGCGAGAGCGAGCTCGCGTAATGGCGAAGAAGAGGGACGCCGCCGAGGAGATCACCCCGCGACAGCGCCGGATCGCCGATCTGCGCGTGTCCGGCAGGACGTTCGAGGAGATCGCCTCGGAGGTCGGGATCTCGCCGGAGAAGGCCCACGCTGAGGCCGGCAGGGTCTTCGCGTCATTGGTAGGCGAGGACGCCTCGATGATTCGGACACAGTCCGAGCTCCGACTCGACAACGTGCTCGTGAATGCGAACCGCGACCTCCGGGGGGCGTCGACACAGTCGGAGCGGTCGACCCTCTACGGGATCATCCTTCGGGCTGAATCTCAGCGGGCAATGCTCCTCGGGCTCGCTCTGAAACGGGCCGACCAGTGAGCGAGCGCCGCGCACGAATGGCCCGGAGGTCGACGGGTCGACACTCGTCGGCCTTCCGAGAGGCACTCCGACAATTCGTAGAGACCAACCAGCCGGGCAGCTTGCCACGCAGGGGGCGGGAGATTCTCGCCCTCCTCGATGACTTCAACATCGAGCTAGGGGCCTACTCCTGGGCCCTTGACGGCCCCGACGTAGAGGGGAGGTCATAATGGCGCTCAAACTCCCCGAGCGGCCGGTTCCCCGCCCGCCCGCCCTCGTGACAGCACCGGACGATTGGATCGATTGGAGCGAACATCCCGCCGCTCCGTTCGTCAAGGAAGCTGACAAGGCCCTATTCGCCGCTCTAAAGGCGAAGAAGGCCGCCGGCACGCTCACGAGATGGGAGGCGTATGACCTCCGCCAGTGTGTGACAGGCCGAGTCGTGGAGCGACGCCGGAGGCGGATGACTCGGGACGAACGCTATCGAGACCAGGTCGCCGTTGAGATGGCCCGCACGCCGAGGGAGCGTGAACTCGCGGACGCTCGCGTTCGATACGGAGTCAAAATCATGGCACGGCTCCAAGAGGAAGAGGCGACAGAGCGCCGGGACGCCGCCCACGGACTGAGGCTCGTCTTCGAGGTCGAGGCCGATCCTCCGGCCCCGACGGCGGAGGAGAAAGCGCGTGACGTCGAGCGTGCCCGCTTCGTGGCCGCTCGCCCTCAACGAGGGAGTAGGGGCTCAGTTCCCCGCCCGGTCCAACGCCAGCGTCGAGTTCTGCCTCGAATCAGTCTCATGCAGATGACCACAGACCGCCGCGAAGACGACGACTAACAACCACCCCAAAAAATGAAGGAGCACAAAATGGCAAGTATCAGCGACCAGCAAGCCGCGGAGATCAGGGCGTCCGAGGGCGGACGGAGCTACAAATTCCCCGAGCCGCCTCGCCCCAAGACCGTGAGCGAGATCCAGGCAAAGGCCCTCATCGCGTCCAACGGGTACGCCGAAAGGTAGCCCGCGGACGCCAACCAGCGCGTCACAAGCCCCCGCTAGGAGCGATCCGGCGGGGGCTTCTTTGTTTAGGAGCGTAGGGCAGAACGCGCGGCATGAGGCCAGAGTCCGCGGGGCCGACCAGCGAGTGAGTTACAGGCTGTGCCTGCGTGCGCCGTCGTGAGGCAGCCCCTTACAGGGACTCGGCGAACGACGACGAGGCGCTCAGGACGGTCGATGGACACCGGAACGATACAGCCGCGCGATCACCCGCAACCGAAGCGGCCCGGCTGACTTTCGGCGCGACAATTTCGAGTGGTCCGTGGTTTGCTCCGCGGCCGCAAGAATCGAAACTACGCGGCGAAATGCTGTTTGCCGGCCCGCCGTATTCGCGAGTATGCCAGGCAGTCCACGAATTCCCCGTCCCGTCCACATGCCCGGATTTACAGTGCCTAAGGACGGTGCGCGACGGCGTCGGCCCGAAGGAATCCAGAAGGAACCGAGAGTTTGGCCGGCTAGAACGTGCACGAAGGCCGTCACTTTTCAGACGTGCCGGAGTAGCCAGTAGAATTGGATACAGACGCACGGCCAAGGTATCGACATGACACTTGAGCCGTTGCGTTGATTTAGCAAGATTTCCCTTTGCTTAGCGGGCCTAGCTCGCCTCGCGAAGCAAAGGGAAAGCGGGAAATCGAACTTCCAATTCGATTACCTCGCATGGATCAGACATTTCAACTACACATATCCAGCAATATTCTACGAAAGCAGGACCGTATGAAGCAGTCAAACATGCCCGCCTCTCTTAACAACAACCTACACGATATTGATCCGAAACGGTTGGTCTGCGCTACAACCGGGCCCGATCTGGTGGCCGGGAACGGGGCGCACCCTGTCGTCCGTGCGGGAGGTGCGCCAATTGTTACGCCCGCTCAGTGGATCAAGAAACTGATGGACTTGCTGAAGGGCCTACTGGCCATTGTGAACGATGCGCTGAAGGCGTACGAGACGATCCAAGTTCTCACCTAGCGCCGCGCCGGTGGCCCCCGTTCACTAGCACGAGCGCGCCCTCGATATTCAATAGCTGAATATCGGGGGTGTTTTGCTGCCATGAAGTATGCCTTTACTCGGTGCATGCCATCGCCTGGACCCTCGCCGACTACGAGGGTCTCGCCGGCCCCGGCGCCGACCAGGTCGGTCAAGCCCTCTACCTACGCAAAGGAATGACTTCATGACGCTGTTCGGTCTCGACGAATCCAGGGTGCACGAGCTCGCCGCCGGAGTGCGCGGCGGAATGCCGACCGGTGACGATACGACCACCGACGGGGAGATTTTCGCCCGTGCCGCGTGGTCGGGCATCTCCGAACCCGGTGACGGAACGGCCGGACTGCTCGTGGCGAGTCTCGGCGCGAGCCGGGCCCTGACGACGATTCTCGACAGCTGGAGCCCGGTGCGGATCGGTGCTCTTGTGCGCGACGTGCTCGCCGGTGACGACTCGGCGGGCCCCGGCGTCGTGTTCGCCGCCAGTCCCAACCCCGACATCACAGACGGTCCCGCTGAGGCCAACGCCGAGCTGGAACAAGCACTCGACCTGGGGCTGCAGCGCTGGCGCCCGCGGCTGAATTCGCGCGACGTCATCCGTTCGCTGCAGCAAGCGGACCGCATGCAGGCCCGGCTGCTGGTGGCAACGGATGCGCTCTGGCCCTCCGCGCTCGACGATCTCGAACAGCACGCGCCGATCGCATTGTGGTGGCGTGGAGTGCCAGAGGCTCTGGAGGCGCTCCCGCACTCGATAGCTCTAGTCGGGGCACGGGCGGCCACCGGGTACGGCGAACACATCGCGATGGAGGCCTCGGCCGGCTTGGTGGACCGTGGCTTCGCGATCGTCTCCGGCGCCGCCTACGGCATTGATGGGATGGCGCACCGAGCCGCACTCGCGAGCGATGGAATCACCGTGGCCTTTCTTGCCGGGGGAGTCGATCGGTTCTACCCGAGTGGCCACGATTCCCTGCTGACCCGGATCGTGGCCTCCGGTGCGGTTATGTCGGAGCTTCCCTGCGGGGCTGCGCCCACGAAGTGGCGCTTTTTACAGCGAAACCGACTGATCGCGGCGGCAAGCGCGGCGACGGTCGTGCTGGAGGCGGGTTGGCGGTCAGGCTCACTCAACACGGCCGGCCATGCCTCGGCATTGGGTCGGCCGCTCGGCGCAGTGCCGGGGCCGATCACGAGTCCCACGTCGGCCGGCTGCCACCGGCTCATTCGCGAATTCGCGGCGGTGTGCGTGACTAATCCGACCGAGATGGCTGAGCTGGTCGGCGAGCGGTCGATTCAGGTGCCGCTGGATTTTGACGACACAGATTCGCATCCCGGCCCGTCGCCCCGCACGAGCGACCAGGTGCGCGTGTTCGATGCTTTGAGCGGCAGGTCACCGCGCACGGTCGCTGATCTGTCACGTCGGGCCGGGCTGTCGAACGCGGCCGTGCGCGGCGCTCTCGGCGGACTCGATCTCGACGGTGCCGCCCAGGAACGAGAGGCCGGATGGGTGCGCCGACTTTAGGGGCGGCCGCGGGGTGGAGGCAGCCGGGAGTCGTCCAGTGACGCCCCGGGCCGTTTCGGGTCAGTCCCGGTCGTCCTGCGCTGCCTGCGCTGCCTGCGCTGCCCGCGCGGCCGCGGCCGCCGTACGGCCCGCTTTCGCGTCTGCAGCCGCGCAGGCCCGCTCGACCGCGACGAGAGAGAGCGCAACATCTGCAGCATCTGTTGACCAGTTGCTCACCGAAATGCGCAGAATATCCCGGTCGTGCCAGCGTGAACCCGACATCCACGCCGATCCGTCCGCAATCAGCTGCTGTGTGACCAGCCGGGTGCGTTCGTCACTGCCGAAGCTCACGCACACCTGCGTGAACACCACTTGATTGAGCACTTCGACGCCCGGCATCGACCGCAGGCCGTCGGCGAGGGCACGAGCCTGGGCTGCAAGACCGTCAACCAGAGCGATCGTGCCGTCTCGACCGAGCGAGCGCAGGGCCGCCCACACCGGAACACCCCGCGCCCGTCGAGACAGCTCGGGCACCTTCTCGAAAGGGTCGCCGGGCCCCAGATCGCCCGGAGCGCTGTTCGCCGTGACGAGGTAGCTTGTGTGCACGCCGAACACCCGCCGCACCACGTCGGGGCGGGATACGATCGCGACACCGCAGTCGTACGGCACGTTCAACGTTTTGTGGGCATCCGTCGCCCAGGACTGCGCTCGCTCCAGCCCGGCCAATTGGCCGCGGAAACGCCCACTGGCCGCAGCCCACAGGCCGAATGCCCCGTCCACGTGCACCCACGCGCCGTGCCGCTCGGCCACGTCGATCGCCTGACCCATCGGGTCGGCTGCTCCGGAGTGAAGATTACCGGCCTGCAGGCAGACGAGTGCCGGGCCGACGCCGGTGTTCATTTTCCCGGCAAGGTCGTCGGGCCGGAGCCGGCCTTCACCGTCGACGTCGACGACGATCGGCGCACCGAGGCCGAGGTAGCGCAGGGCGAGATCGATCACCTCGTGACGTTCCGCCCCCACGAACACCCGCACCCGGGGACCACCGGCCAGTCCGTCACGGTCGAGGTCATATCCGGCCTGCTCCAGCACCCACTGGCGACCAGCGGCGAGGCCGACGAAATTCGCCATCGTGGCGCCGGTCGTGAACCCTACGTCTGCCTCCTGCGGCAGCCCGAGCAGGTCGAGTATCCAGTCTCCGGCGGTTTCCTCCAGTACCGCCGTCGTAGGTGTTGCGAAACGCAGGGCGGCATTCTGGTCCCACGCGCTCACCAACCAATCCGCGGCGAGCGCGGCGGGCAGGGTGCCGCCGATCACCCACCCGAAAAACCGGCCAGACGGCATCGCCATCAGTCCGGGTTCCGCGAACGCGGCGAGTTCATCGATGACGTCGGAGGCGTTGGTCGGAGAAGACGGAAGCGCGCCGGACGACAGGACGGTCAGAGTGTCGGCGTCGACGCGGGGGCCGACCGGGCGGGACGATAGCGACGCCAGCCAGGTTTGGGCGTGCACCCACGCACGCGTGAGAGCATCAGAATAGGCATCCGGCCGGGCAGACATGCCGACATGATAGCCCCGGTCGGCCGCTCTGTCGGCGGCAACCCGTAGGGTGGTTTCAAACGAAAGGACGGGTCATGGCGACCGTGCATTGGGGCCAGCATGCGCCCGCTGAGAAGGTTCTGCTTCACCTCAGTGACACTCATTTTCTAGCGGATGCCGCGGCCCTGTATGGCACCGTCGACACCGACGGCACCGTGCACCGCGCCCTTGAGCAGCTGCACAGCTCGGGGATCCGCCCCGATGCGATCATCCTCACCGGCGACGTGGCCGATCGCGGGGAAGCGGATGCCTACCGCCGCATTCGCAGCATCGTTGGGGCAGCCGCCGCACGATGGGGCGCCCGGGTTGTCTGGGTGATGGGCAATCATGACCATCGTGCCGCCTTTCGCACCCACCTGCTCGGGGAGACCCTCCCGGCTGAGCCGCCCGTCGAGCCGCCCATCGAGCCTGCCGGGGAGCCCGCCGTCGAGCCGCCCGTCGACCAGGTGTTCGACCTCGATGGACTGCGCATCATTGCCCTCGACACGAGCGTTCCCGGGTATCACCACGGCGAAGTCAGCACGGCCCAACTGGAGTGGCTCGCGGCGGTGCTGCGCGTGCCGGCCCGCAATGGGTCGATCCTGGCGCTGCACCATCCGCCGATCCCCACGCCGCTGCCGCTCATGACGGTGCTCGAGTTGCAGGATCAGCCGCGCCTGGCCGCTGTGTTGGCCGGCAGCGACGTGCGGGCCATCCTCGGCGGGCATCTGCACTATTCGACGCACGGTTTGTTCGCCGGTATTCCCGTTTCAGTTGCGGCGGCCATGTGCTACACGATGGATCTCAGTGCCCCGAAGCGTGAACTCACCGGCATCGACGGCGGGCAGATGCTCAGCCTCGTGCACGTCTACGCCGACCAGATCACACATTCACAGGTGCCGATCGGCGCTTTCCGCACCGTGACCCACTTTTCGGCTGACTACGTCGAGCATCTGGCGACGCTCTCGCCCGAGGATCGATTACAGGCCTTTTCGTGGCAGCAGCAATGATCGACGAGATCCAGGACTTTCTGCGCTACCTGAGCGCCGAACGCGGCTATTCGGCGCACACGGTGCGCGCGTACCGCACCGACCTGAACCAGCTGGCCGATTTCGCCGCTGACCGGGGTGTCACCGCAGCCGCTGACCTGAGTCTCGAACTCTTGCGGGAATGGCTCTGGGTCGCGACGCGGGCCGGTCTGGCACGGGCCACGCTGGCCCGCCGGTCGGCGTCAGCGCGCAGCTTCACGGCCTGGCTCGCCCGCCGCCACGACGACGGTACCGACCCGGCGGCTCGCTTGCGCTCACCGAAACCGGGCCGCACCCTGCCGCGGGTTGTCACCCGTACCCAGATCACCGACGTGCTCGATGCACTCGCTGCCCGCGCCTCCGGGGGAGAGGCTCTGGCCGTGCGCGACCGGGCGATTGTGGAGCTGCTGTACGCCTCGGCCCTACGTGTTTCCGAGCTCGTGGGCCTCGATATCGCCGACGTTGATCTTGACCGCCTGACGGTTCGCGTCACCGGTAAGGGGGCGAAGGAGCGAGTGGTTCCCTTCGGTGTGCCGGCACAGCGGGCCATCGTGGACTACCTGAGCCAGTCCCGCCCCACGCTCGTAGCCGAGGCGGCAGCCGCGCACTCCGCAGCAACGAACTCCGCAGCAACGAACTCCGCAGCGAAAACGACACGGGCGACAGCTTCAACACCTCATTCAACACCTCCTTCAACGGGTTCGACGGCCCCGAGCGTCACGGCGTTGTATATCGGGCGACAGGGGCAGCGCCTCGGCGTGCGCGGGGTCTACCGGCTCGTGGCGAGCCTGCTTGATGCCATTCCCGGTGCCGGTCCGTCGGGTCCGCACGCCCTGCGGCATACGGCCGCCACTCATCTGCTCGACGGTGGGGCGGATTTGCGGGCTGTGCAGGAGATGCTCGGACACGTCAGCCTCGGCACGACGCAGATATATACGCATGTCTCGGCGGAACGCCTCAAAGCAAGCTACGGGCTCGCCCACCCCCGCGCCTGAGAACCGCGCCCGAAACCCCGGATGCGAGCGGAGCCCCGGATGCGAGCAGAACAGCCCGCGGAACGTTGCCGAGGAAGAGCATGGGCGAGACGTAGCGTCCGTGCACGCGCACCCCCAGGTGCAGGCATCCTGACCGGCAGTGCCCACCAGTGGCTACAACGCCGATCATCTGCCCGGTTCGCACCCGGTCCCCGGCGACAACGAGAGCGTCCACCGGCTCCAGCGTGGTGATCACCTCGTTGGACTGCATGATGGAGAGCACGTTCCGATCGACGACGACTCCGGCAAACGAGACCGTTCCGTCGTGGGGAGCGAAGACGGGGTCACCCGGCTGGGTCGCGATATCGACGCCTCGATGCCCACTGGCGTACAGCGACGGTGGTGCCACGAACGGCCGGGCCACTCGGTGAGGCGCGGGAGAAGGCCATGCCCAAACATCCATAGCCGCAGCAGCGGTCATAGCGGCGTTCACCGGGGAATCCGTACGGGTGGCCGGCCCGGCGAGAACAATCATGGGCAGGAGAACCGATATCGCCACGGCGCGCAGTGTGTGCATGCGCCCACCCTGCCGCGCCGGGGGCGGAAGCTGCCGGGGGTGGACCAATTTGTGGACGGTTAGACCGGACATGGTGTGTGGAGGGAACGGCTGCCGACCCCGCCGCAGCGGTCGACTTCGGTCCTCACGCAGTGATACGCTATCCCCAGCAGCGCTTTCTGCGCTGACTACGCGTGCCCATTTGGCCGCCATGTCCAATCGGTCCCGTCTCACGTGAATCTTCGTGAAACAGGTCGGACATGTGCCGGGCACCAGGAGCGATGATCGACCGACCATCGCACAAACCGATTGGTGTGGCTTTTCCAGCCTGCACCAGAACAGGAGTACGGCACATGGCCGTCGTAACCATCCGCCAGCTGCTCGACAGCGGCGTGCACTTCGGGCACCAGACCCGCCGTTGGAACCCGAAGATGAAGCGCTTCATCTTCACCGAGCGTTCCGGCATCTACATCATCGACCTGCAGCAGTCGCTCGGGTTCGTTGACAAGGCCTATGACTTCGTCAAGGAGACGGTTGCCCACGGCGGCACCATCCTCTTCGTCGGTACGAAGAAGCAGGCACAGGAATCCATCTCGGAGCAGGCGCAGCGCGTGGGCCAGCCCTACGTCAACCAGCGTTGGCTCGGTGGCCTCCTCACCAACTTCCAGACCGTGTCCAAGCGTCTGGCCCGCATGAAAGAACTCGAAGAGCTCGACTTCGAAGACACCGCCAAGAGCGGTTTCACGAAGAAGGAAATGCTCATCAAGAAGCGCGAGCTCGTCAAGCTGCACAAGAGCCTCGGCGGAATCCGCAACCTCACTAAGACCCCGTCTGCGTTGTGGGTTGTTGACACCAACAAGGAGCACCTCGCCATTGACGAGGCGCGCAAGCTCGGCATCCCCGTCATCGCGATCCTCGACACCAACTGCGACCCCGACGACGTGCAGTACCCGATCCCGGGCAACGACGACGCCATCCGCTCCGTTGGCCTGCTGACCCGCATCATCGCGGACGCAGCGGCCGAGGGACTCGTTCAGCGTCACGCCAAGCCGGAGGCCGAAGTTGAGCCCCTCGCCGCGTGGGAAGCTGAATTGCTCAAGGCGCCCGACGCCGAGACCACTCCCGCGCAGGCTTCGGCCGAAACCGAGAAGGTTGCCGACGCCCCCGTCGTCGCCGAGGAGCCGGCCGTAGCCGACGAGCCCGTCGCCAAGGAGTCTTCTGCCACCATCGGCGACGCTTTCGCTGACACCGATGTTGCCGCCGTACTGGCTGCCGTTGCCGTCGACGCACCCGTCGATGCCGACGAGACCAAGTAAGGAACTCGGTATGGCTAACTTCACACTCGAAAACGTCAAGGCTCTTCGCGAGAACCTCGGCACCGGAATGGTCGACACCAAGAACGCCCTCGTTGAAGCTGACGGCGACATGGACAAGGCCATTGAGATCCTGCGTCTCAAGGGTGCCAAGGGCAACGCCAAGCGTGCGGATCGTTCCACCTCAGAGGGACTCGTCGCTGCCAAGGAAAACGGCACGAACGCGTACATGATCGAACTCGCCTGCGAAACCGACTTCGTCGCGAAGGGTGACAAGTTCGTCGCCCTGGCCGATAAGGTTCTCGACGCGATCGCCGCCGCCGGCGCGAGCGACGTCGAGGCTGGACTGGCCGCACCGGCCGGAACTCAGACCGTTGCCGAGCTCATCGACGGGGAAGCTGCAATCATCGGCGAGAAGTTCGAACTTCGCCGCGTTGCCGCCGTCTCCGGTGAATCCTTCTCGATCTACCTGCACAAGACCAGCAAGGACCTGCCCCCGCAGGTCGGCGTTATTCTGGGTTTCTCCGGAACCGACGTGGAAACCGCTCGCAGCGTGGCACAGCACATTTCGTTCGCCAACCCCGAGTATCTCGCGGCGAGCGATGTTCCTGCGGCACTCGTGGAGACCGAGCGCAAGATCGTCACCGAGATCTCGAAGAACGAGGGCAAGCCCGAAGCGGCACTGCCCAAGATCGTTGAGGGACGTGTCAAGGCCTACCTCAAGCAGGTCGCACTCCTCGAACAGGACTACGCGAAGGACAACAAGTTGTCCGTCGCGAAGGTTCTCGACGACGCAAAACTGACCGTGTCGGGCTTTGCCCGGTTCAAGGTCGGCGCCTAACAAAAAATGACGGAGGTCGGATTGCGAAAGCGATCCGGCCTCCGTTTTTGTGTCTGCCCCTGGTTGGGTGCCGGCGCGTACTTGGTAGTTTGGTAGCACCCCCTCTCGGAAGGCCCCGCACGATATGACTGACACGGCCAGCACGCCCATGACCCACACGACCCCGGTGAACCCCGGCGCAGTCGTCAAGAAACGACGGGTGCTTCTGAAGCTGTCCGGTGAGGCCTTCGGCGGCGGCGCCGTCGGGGTGAATCCCGATGTCGTCAGTTCGCTCGCGCGGGAGATCGCCGAGGGCGCCAAGCAGGTCGAAGTCGCCATCGTCGTCGGCGGTGGAAACTTCTTCCGTGGCGCCGAGCTCTCCCAGCGCGGCATGGACCGCGGACGTGCCGACTACATGGGCATGCTCGGCACCGTCATGAACGCCCTCGCCCTGCAGGATTTTCTGGAACAGGCCGGGGCTGAAACGCGCGTGCAATCAGCCATCTCGATGACTCAGGTCGCTGAGCAGTACATTCCGCGGCGTGCCGAGCGGCATCTGGAGAAGGGTCGCGTTGTCATCTTCGGCGCCGGCGCCGGACTGCCCTACTTCTCGACCGACACTGTGGCCGCGCAGCGTGCCCTCGAAATCGATGCTGACGTCGTGCTCGTGGCCAAGAACGGCGTCGACGGCGTGTATTCCGACGACCCGCGCACCAACCCCGATGCCGAGAAGATTCACCACATCACCTATCTGGAAGCCCTTCAGCGCGGGCTCAAGGTCGTCGACTCCACTGCGTTCAGCCTGTGCATGGACAATCACATGCCCATGCAGGTGTTCGGAATGGCTCCAGACGGCAACGTCACTGCCGCCATTCTCGGGGCCGATCTGGGCACCCGCGTCTCCAACTAGAATTGTTCCACCACCAATAAAGGAGTCACTGTGATCGCGGATGTTCTTTCCGACGCCACTGCGCGCATGAACCGGGCCCTCGAGGCCGCTAAAGACGATTTTGGAACCGTGCGCACGGGACGCGCCAACCCGCAGATGTTCGCGAAAATTCTGGTGAGCTACTACGGTACGCTGACCCCGCTGGAGCAGCTCGCGTCGTTGCAGAACCAGGAAGCGCGCACCATGCTGATCGGTCCGTACGACAAGGCAGCGTTGCGCGACATTGAGATCGCCATCCGCGACACCCCGAACCTGGGCGCCAACGTCGGCAATGACGGAACCACCATCCGGGCCACTCTTCCCGAACTCACCACGGAACGCCGCAAGGAATTCGTGAAGATCGTCAAGGCCAAGGCAGAGGATGGCCGCATCTCGGTGCGCAATATCCGCCGCAAGGCCAAGGATGAGCTCGACGCGCTCAAGAGCGAGGTCGGCGAAGACGAGATCGCCCGGGCCGAGAAAGAGCTGGAGCTGATCACTAAGAGCCATGTGGATGGCATCGACGACGCCTTCAAACGCAAGGAAGCCGAACTCCTCGAGATCTAGGGACCTGTCAGATGATCGAGAAACCGGGGAAGGGCCAGCCGCACAAGCGCGGTCACGGCGTCAGTCGCGCCGAGTTCCGGGCGCAGGTAAAAACGACGCGCGCCGAATTCGAACGTCAGGTGCAGTCGACCAAAGCTGATTTTGAGCGTCAGGTGCAGGCGACGCGCGCCCAATTGGATGCCACGAACGAGCGCATCGAAGCGCGTACCGGGCGCAACCTCATCCTGGCAATACTGATCGGGCTCGTTCTCGGTGGCTCCATGCTGGTCAGCCTCATCATCATCAAACAGCTCTTCATGATCTTCGCGGTCGTGATCGTTGGATTCTGCGCCTTCGAACTCGCCCAGGCCTTGCGCTTTGCCGGGCGCAACGTACCGCGGATCCCCGTGATCATCTCCGCCGTGGCCATCGTTCCGGCCGCGTTCTACGGTGGGGCGACCGGCCAATGGCTCGTCATGCTGGGCGGTATCGTGCTGATCAGCCTGTGGCGGTTGGCCCTGCTGCTGATTCCGTCGCATCGGGCTTCGGCCCGTTCCATCCTCGGTGACGTGGGCGGCGGCATCCTCATTCAGGGGTACGTCGTCTTTCTGGCAAGCTTTGCCGTATTGCTCGTTGCCCGGCCAGACGGGCAGTGGTGGACACTGGCTTTCCTGATCCTGGTGATTTCTGCCGATACCGGCGCGTACGTGAGTGGGCTCAACTTCGGCAAGCATCCCATGGCACCTTCGATCAGCCCGAAGAAGACGTGGGAAGGCTTCATCGGAGCCGGCCTGATCTGTATGACCGCCGGCGTTCTGCTCGCGATCTTCATGCTCGATCAGCAGTGGTGGTTCGGATTGATTTTCGGTGCGGTCATCCTGCTCACCGCCACGTTCGGCGACCTTGCCGAGTCTCTGATCAAGCGTGATCTCGGCATCAAGGACATGAGTTCCTGGCTGCCCGGACACGGAGGCTTTCTCGATCGGATCGACTCGATTCTGCCCTCGGCTGCTGCCGCTTATGCGCTCTACCTGGTTTTTGCGTGAGCCTGATCGATTCTTCCCCCACGATATCCGTACGAGACAATGAGGCTATGAGCACCATATTTCCCCGAGTGGGCAAGAAGTCTCTGGGCTACAACGTCACCCAGGTCGAAGCATTCCTTGCTGCGGCGCGCCGCGCCTATGACCAGCCCGATGCCCACGACGACGGGGGCGACGTCGTTTCCGGACCCGACGGCGACTCGGGCGTGACCGGGGAATCGTCACGTGGCGAGGAGACCGCTGCGCCCGAGCGCACCGAGCGCACCGACAGCGCCAAGCGCACCGACGGCACCGACACAACCCTGACCGCAGAGGGAATACGTCACACGGCCTTTTCCATGCACAAGGGCGGATACTCTCCCGAACACGTTGATGCCGCGCTGGAACGACTGGAAGACGCCTTCGCGGCTCGGGAACGCGATCAGGCGACGCAGACCGGGTCAGAGCAGGACTGGACGAAAGCCGCCGAAAGCACCGCCGAGGTGCTCGTCGCCCGGCTCAGCCGCGCGCCCGGACACCGTTTCACGCGCACCAGTGTCCTGGCCGTCGGCTACAAGCGAGTGGATGTCGACCGACTCGCCAACAAGTTGGTGAAGTACTTTCAAGACGGTCGTGAACTCACAGTTGACGAAGTGCGAACGGCCGTATTTCGCCCGGAACGCGGCGGATACCGGGAAGCGCAGGTGGACCTCGTCCTGGACAGCGTCGTCGACGTCATGCTCGCGGTCCGCTGATTTGCGCATCGTTACTTGGCTGTTATCAAAAATGTGGGCTAAGGTCGTCTACTAATGGGTAGGCATCAGCAAGCACTCGACACCGTCACGGCCACGGCCCGGCCCACCGTTCGTCGTACCCGTCCGCGGGTCAAGCCGGCCCACTTTCTTTTCGGGTTCACCGCGGCGTGCGCTTTCGTGCTCGTCACCGTGGTCGACCCTTACTCGGGTGCCACGGCATCCCCGTACTTTCAGATATCCGGCAGTGCGACCGACCAGGGTCCCGCCCAGGCGGTGCTCGTGGCTGGCAGCTACACGAACACCATCACTCGGGACGGCTACGCCGTCACCGAGAAACCCGAGCCGGTTCCGGTCGTCGCGGCTGTCGTCGTGGAACAGACAACGGCGCGCTTCACCGCACCGGCCGCAGCGGTGCCAGACCCGGGTTCCGCCCAGGCCTACGCGTACGGTGCCGTGGCCGCCCGCGGTTGGGGCGAAGAGCAGTACAACTGCCTCGTTTCCCTGTGGCAGAAAGAGTCGGGGTGGCGCGTCAACGCGCAGAACAGTTCGAGTGGAGCCTACGGAATTCCGCAGTCGCTCCCCGGATCGAAAATGGCCACGGCCGGCGCAGACTGGGCCACGAACGCCGGAACCCAGATCGAATGGGGCCTGGGCTATATCAGCGGGCGTTACGGTACGCCGTGCGGCGCGTGGGAGAAATCCCAGGCGTCCGGCTGGTACTGATCACCGAGGGTGCTGCTACCGGCTGGCGTCGGGGCTGAGGCCCGCGCTTTAGACTGGGTCCATGGCGCGCAGCAACCGACCCCGAGGCCGCAAAGGCCAGCAGCAGGGCGACGACGACGTTGACCTGAACCACCTGCTCGCGGGGTGGCGTCGCAGCGAGGTCAAACGCGACGGACTGTGGCACGTTCAGCCTGTGCCGGCCAAGCACGGCGTGAAAACGTATCTGTGCCCCGGATGTACGCTCGACATCATGCCCGGCACAGCGCACATTGTGACCTGGCGCGGCGACGGGGTGCTGGGCGACGCCGCCGACCTGTCCAATCGACGGCATTGGCACAGCCACTGTTGGAAAATCAAATGACCCGCTGCTTCGGCGAGCACATGCCGAACCGTAAGGAGAACCAGTGACCGCGTCGGTCGAAATTCGTGGCGGCATCGAACTGCCCGCCGTCACCGAGCACATCGAGCTGCAGACGAGCGATGGACTCACCCTCGTGGGTGAACTCGCCACCCCCGTCGGCCGTGCACCGGTCGCGACGCTCGTGACGTTGCATCCGCTGCCGACCGCCGGCGGCTTCATGGACTCGCACATTCTGCGCAAAGCGGCGAACCGGCTGCCGGCGCTGGCCGATCTGGCCGTGCTGCGGTTCAACACACGCGGCACATCCTCGCCGCGCGGGACAAGTGACGGTGATTTCGGCCACGGACGGACCGAACGGGCCGATGTCGCGGCGGCAATGGTTTTCGTGGCCGAACGCAACCTGCCCAATCCGTGGCTGCTGGGCTGGTCATTCGGCACCGAACTGGCGCTCAAGTACGGCTTGGAGCACCCGATCCGCGGGGCCATCCTGCTGTCACCGCCACTGCACAGCACGACGGCGGAAGAGGTGGCGAAGTGGGCCGGCGACGAACGCGCCCTCGTCGCCCTGATCCCCGAATTCGACGATTACCTGCGTCCGGATGCCGCGCGGCTCCGATTCGCGAGCGTGCCGGACTTGCGCCTGGTCGCGGTCGAGGGCGGCAAACACCTCTGGGTGGGGGAGAACCTGACCCGGCGTGTGCTCACCGAGATCGTCGCCACAGTCAATCCTGATGCGCTGCCACTGCCGACCGAGTGGACGGCGCCGCTGCCCGCAACCCCCTGACTCGGGCGGACGTCAGGCCGGGCTGAGCGGTCAGAGTTCGTTCTGGCGGGGGATGAAGACCTGCTTGACGATCATGATGACCGACGCGGCGACCGGGATGGCAATCAAGGCCCCGAGGATGCCGAGGAGGCTACCGCCGGCCAGCGCCGCGATCACGACGACCGCGCCCGGCACGGACACCGCCCGTTTCATGATATTCGGGCTGAGCACGTAGGCCTCGACCTGCATGTAAATGAGGTAGTAGACCGCCGCAGCGAGCGCCGTCTGCGGTGAACTGCCGATCTCGGGAATCAGGCAGGTCAAGACGATGATGACCGAACCTGAAATTGTTCCGATGAGCGGAATCAACGACAGCAGGAAGGCGATGAACGCCAGCAGCGCCGGAAACGGCGCTCCGATGATTGACAGGTAGATGAAGCTGAGCACGCCGTTGACCGACGCCAGCGCGGCCTGGCCCACGATGTAGCGGCCGACGGCCGTGGTGATCTGCTCGCTGATATCGGTGAAGCGCGCCCGCTTGGATGCGGGGACGAGCTGGTAGGTGGCGCGCTTCATACTGTTCAGCGAGGCCGTGAAGTAGAGCGTGAGGATCAGGATGACGAGGCCGCCGAAGAGACCGTTGACAAAGGCGAGCCCCGACTGCACGATCGTGGCCGTGATGTTGGTGAGGTTCCCGCCCAGAAAATCGGTGATGGTCTTCGTGATCTCGCCGATGTCGAGGCCGGGGAACTGTTTTTGGAGATCACTCAGATAGGTCGAGGAGTTGACCGCCCGGACAAGCTCCGGAATGAGCTTGGACAGCTTGGACACTTGGTCGACGATGATCGGGGCGATCGCGAAGACCACCGCGGTCAGAACGCCGAGAACGGCCGCGACGACGGTCAGGATTGCGGCCCATCGCGGAAACTTCTTCTTCTCCAGCCACGACACGGCCGGGTCGAGACCGAGCGCGATGAACAGGGCCGCCCCCACGTAGATGATGATCGTCTGCAGGGTGATCACCGAGGCGATGATCAGCAGACCCAGCCCAACACCCAGAGTTCCGATCAGTCCGAACTGGAAGGCATTTTGAATTTTCACGTCTCGGCTCCAGGCGTTGTCAATTACTCGGTCGCGACCCGTTCTGCCTGGGTCAAAACGCTGCGCAGACTTTCGAAGTATCCGGCCACAGCGTCGCGCTCAATCCTAATCTGCGCCATGCGGTCTTCGGCGTCTGCCACGAGGGTGCGGGAGCGTGTCGTCGCGTCGGTGACCAGGGCCGTGGCTTGGCTGTGGGCATCGGTGACAATGCGTGCGGCCGCCTCGTCAGCGAGCGCCTTGTTCTCCTTGGCTTCTTCGCGGGCGCCCACGTCGAGCTGCTCGTTGAGGGTGCGCAATTCTGCGGTGCGTTCGGTCGTCTCAGCGAGCTGACGCGCGGCTTCCGTCTGGAATTTCTGCGCATGGGCCACGGCCTCCTGATGACGAGCCAGATGTTCCTGCTCGGCCTCGTCGCGGCGGGCCGTCAACTCGACGTCGAAGTCGGCTCGCGCCTGATCGATCTCCCGGGCCAGGCGGCTCGACTCGTGCTCACCCTTTTTACGCGTGGCGGTGAGCTCGTTTTCCAGGTCGATGCGCGCCTGCTCGGCCTCAGCGGCGGCGTCAATGCGAGCCTGCTGATTCTCCCTGGCCAGATCGGCGGCGGCCTGCTCGGCGGCGGCGGCGATGGCCGCACGTGACTGCTCCACCTCGCGGGCTACTTCGGCGCGCTGGCGATCGATTTCTCGGGCGAGATCGGTCTGCGCCTGCTCACGTTCGACCTCGGCAACTGCAAGAGCCTGTTCGATCTCACGCGCCAGGTCGATCCGGCCTTGTTCGACCTCCGCGGCGAGCACGGTGCGTGCCTGGTCTGCCTCGTGGGCAGCGGCCAGGCGTGCCTGTTCGGACTCCCGGGCCAGGTCGACGCGGGCCTGTTCGGTCAGGGCGGCCAGGTCGACGCGGGCCTGTTCGGTTTCTCGCTGCAAGTCGGCGCGCTGCTGATCAAGTTCCAGGGCCACCTCCGCGCGGGTCAGCTCGGTCTCATGGGTCAGTCCAGCCGCGACTTCGCGCGCCTCGGTGGCCTCCCGTTGCGCGACAACGCGTACTTCAGCGGCTTCGCGATCGGCATCCGAGCGGATCGCGGCCACCTCGCGCTTCACCGTGGCGCGTGCTTCGGCAGCTTCGGTGGCGACAGTGCCTCGAATCAGCGAGGCATCACGAACCGCGTCCTGAGTGATCTGGGCCTGGTCGTCCTGGGCGCGGGCGCGCAGGTCATCCGCTTCGACGCGAACGTCGTCGAGGACTCGGCGTGCCTTGACCGCAGCATCCGACAGGGTGCGTTCGGCTTGCTCCACGGCATTCTGGCGGAGCAGCTCCATTTCGTCGTTGGTCGCGGCGCGCAGCTGCTCGGCGTCGATATCGGCCTGGGCAATGACGCGGGTGGACTGCTCTTCGGCGACGCGAAGTGTGTTCTCCAGTTTGGTACCGAGGCCGGAGAACGTGGGACTGCCGACTTCTTCAATCTCGGCGTTGAGATCCTCGATCTGGCCGGTCAGTCGCTTGGCCTCCCGCCCGGCTTCGGCGTTCAGGGTGTTGGCCTGAATGAGTTCGCGGCGAAGCAACTGGACGGCCTTGGTCACCTCATCCTTGTCGTAGCCGCGAAATACCTGGGTGAAATCAGTTTCGTCGTCAGACAATCTTGCTCCTTTGGGATGGGCCCCGGCCCTCGGTGGATCATGCATGACGGGGAACATGTCGATTTTAGTGGGTTGGCGACTCCTCGTGTACGCGCAGCCGGCCAAGGACGACCTGAGCTTTTGTAGGCACCTTTCAGGAGAACGCAGTAACGTAGAAGGTCCGTGTCTGAGCGTCAGGTGCGTGAGTCAGCCAGAGTGTCTGAACTGTACCAACCAGCGTGAAATGCTGAAGGGTGATCTGTGCGTTTTGTTCTTGCCATCGTGGCCTTCGTTCTGGCTGCCGTGATGATAGTTCTCGGCATCGCACAGCGAACTATTCTGCTCGAGCCCTCCTTCGTCTCCCTGAGTTCGACCGTTGCCGGTGATGCAAAATACACCGTGATTGACCCGAGCGCCCTGTCCGCCTCGACGGGCAGCCAGACGATCAATGTGCGTGGGGACGGCGCCATCTTCCTCGCGTACGGCCGCTCAGACGACGTGGCCGCGTGGATCGGTGACGATGCATACGCAACGGTGGCCCTGAGCGAGGAGACGGGCGAACTGACTTCGACGGTTACCGACGCCGTCGCTCCGGTCGCTCTGGATGCCGGCACAGATGCGGTGACCGCGGATGCCACTGCCGACGTCGATGCCACCACGATCGTGAATCCGGCCGGCTCAGACCTGTGGCTCGACGAATTCACCGGGACAGACACCTTGACGACCACGCTGACCTTGCCCGAGGGCATTTCGGTTCTCGTCGCGTCGGACGGGATCGAAGCGGCGCCTGCCAGCATCCGGCTTTCGTGGGCTTCGGACAACGCCACCCCCTGGGCTGGG
>Ga0314774_1000819_pt1 | contig 22166 bp, 17 predicted proteins | sample MetaGCBIA2018_FD_204515 | JGI IMG/M metagenome (GOLD analysis project Ga0314774, IMG submission 204515) | Cryopeg brine microbial communities from Beaufort Sea near Barrow, Alaska, United States - CBIA 2018 | ecosystem: Environmental > Aquatic > Marine > Coastal | place: USA: Alaska | collected...
AAGTACTATAGTTAAACCGTCCAGTTTGAAAGAAAGCATACCTTCTTGACCTTTAAGCCATTCTTTAAGAGCTTCTCTATCCTTTGTCTTGTCTAATGACAACATGGCAGTTGAATGTTCTTCTTTAGGCAACTGACTCAGAATCTCATAACCTACATTCCGTGTAGGACTATTTGATAACACCGTTCCTAATTCTTTTTCAATGCTTACTAATTCATCATATTGTTTGTCATAATCATAATTTGACATGATTTCAACATCTAATTGATAATAGTTCTTTGCCGCCTCGTTCAACACTTCTATTAGCTCTTTCATTCGATTAAATTTATCCATAAATTCCTCCGTGTATATAATTAGCATTTCTAGTATATCAGTTGCTTTAGCCAAATTCAAGATATAACATCTTAAGTTGCAAATGTGGTGCCATTTTCCCCTTTTGCAGTGACCATTTTCACATAAAGACGTATGAAGAAGTAACAATTATTACATAATGACTAAAGAGGCATTAAAAAAAATAGTCCGCCTTATATTTAGCGAACTATCTTTTTATGTTTTTATATCTTTATTGATTTATATCTTTATAGATTTATATCTTTATTGATTTATAGATTTTTATCTTTATTGATTTATAGATTTATAGATTTTTATCTTTTTATCTTTTTATTCTTATCTCTTAACTGTCCCAGTTATGATAAACGTTTTGAACATCATCATCTTCTTCAAGATGATCAATCATTTTCTCCAAGTTTTCAGCTTCCTCATCACTTAAACTAACTGTTGTTTGAGGAATCATGGTGACTTCACTTGATAACATGACGATATTTGCTGCGAGGAGCGCTTCATGTACCGCAGTATAATCTTCTGGCAATGTAATAATCTCATATCCTTCTTCTTCTGAAATGAAATCTTCCGCTCCTACGTCAAGAGCCAACATCATAAGGTCATCTTCCTTAATGTCGTCCGATTTTTCAACGATGATCTGACCTTTTTTGTCAAACATAAAGGATACACATCCTAATGTCCCCATATTGCCACCATATTTAGCAAACCCGTGACGGATATTTGCTGCAGTACGGTTTTTATTGTCAGTTAAACATTCTACTATGACAGCAACACCGTTAGGTCCATAACCTTCATAAGCAATATAATCATAGTTCACATCTGAAGACTCTCCTGATGCTTTTTTGATAGCACGAGTTATTGTATCATTTGGCATATTATTTGCTTTCGCTTTACTTATTATATCAAAAAGTGATGTATTCATCGCTGGATCCGGTCCACCACTTTTAACTGCAACTACAAGTTCTCTACCGATTTTTGTAAATATCTTACCTCTTACTGCATCATTTTTTGCCTTCCTGTGTTTAATGTTGGCAAACTTTGAATGTCCTGACATGCTATTCACTCCCATATTTACTATTTTACCTATAAAGGTAATGCTAAGCCGCTTTTATTTTATCATGAATTCGAATCTTCAACAAGATTATTCATCCATTTCTTTGATAATGTTCTATGTACTCCAAATCCGATTTTGGCTAATTCTTCAAAGAGAACTGCCGCATATACATATGGAAGGTCCCATTTTAAGTATAGGCCGGTAATAAAAGCTAACGGAACACCGATGACCCATACGCCTGCCGCGTCCATAATCGCGCAATACGTCGTATCCCCACCACTTCGGAGTATACCCACTATGATTACCATATTCACTGATTTAATCATTAGAAACAGTCCAAACACGGTTAATGAACCAACCATATTGTAGTAAACCGTATCGGACACACTATACAGTTTAGCAATATAAGGAGCCACTAACATAAGTGTCATTCCAATAACTGCCCCTGTATAAAAAGCCACTTTCATAAATCGTTTCGCATCTTCATAAACTCTTTCAAATTTACCTTCACCTAATGAATTCCCCAACATGATCCCACATGCATTACCTAAACCACTAATTAATACAAACGCAATTTGTTCAATTGTTTGTGTAATCGTCATTGCCGCCAAAACATCTGTACCCATCCGTCCATAAACAGCTGCATACATCGTCACGCCTGTTGACCATAGGATTTCATTTAGCACAACAGGAAATGCAATTACGGCAAATTTCTTTGTCATGGTTTTTGAGAATCTGAATATCTGCTTAGGAGTTCCGGATGGTGGCAATTTATACTTATTCACCAGATAAATCATGAAAAAGCACTCAAAGGTACGAGCCATGACTGTTGCAATAGCAGCGCCTTCAACACCCATCGCTTTAAAACCTAAATGTCCAAAAATAAGAATCCAGTTGAAGAAAGTATTCATTGAAATCGCAATAACTGTAACTTTAAGAGGTAATCTCACATTATTTGTACTTCGAAGTACAAAAACGGTTATAAAAGTTATGGAAGTGAACACATAACTTAAGCCAACAATTCTCAAATAATTAGAACCTTCTGAGATTACTAATGGGTCTGTTGTAAAAATACTCATAACAAAAGAAGGGAAAATGACAGCCAAAAGCGTAAAAAAGAATGAACCTGCCATTGCTATTGTCAATGATAATCCATAAACTTTTTTAATGCTTTTTACATCTTTCACACCCCAAAATTGAGCTGTTAATATAGATGAACCGCTACTCATTCCAAACAAGAATAAATTCAATAAAAAGAAAAATCTATTTGCTGCACCAACACCTGCGATCGCTTCTTTACTTAATGAACTGATCATAAATATATCCACTAAATTCAGTGAAGATACAATTAATTGTTGTAACGCAATGGGTAATGCGATTGCAATAAGTTTTGTATAAAACCCTTTATTTTCTGTCATAGTTGTTGTCATTTTTTATTAGAAATAGTCAATTGCTTCGACTACCTCATTCTCCTTCACATAAACACGGGGAACTCTTTTACCTATTAGACAAACAACTTCATAGTTTATTGTTTGCATAAGATCTGCAATTTCTTCTACACTAACCGTTGCATCCTCAATTCCACCTATTAAATAAACTTCATCATTTTCAACTACATTTTCTATATGAGTAACATCTACCATGAACTGGTCCATACATATTCTTCCAATTATAGGTGCATACTTGCCATGAATGACAACTTTCCCTTTATTTGATAGCGCTCTGGAATAACCATCAGCATAACCAATTGGAATTGTTGCAATTCTTGATGGTTTATCCGTTATGTAGGTACCGCCATAACTAATTGCTTCACCTTTTTCAACTTCTTTAATAAAAACGACACGACTAATAATCGACATTGCCGGTTTTAGCTTTAGGACATGCTCTACTTGCCTAGAAGGGAATAATCCATATAATGAAATACCTGCTCGAACCATATTATAGCGGGCCTTTCTTACACCAATCAGACCTGCACTGTTTGAAGCATGGACAAACTCCGGCAACATATCTTCTTCACTCAAAGCATTTATTATATTGTCAAATACTTCTATCTGCATATTGGTATAAGACTTATCCTCTTCATCCGCTTTTGAAAAGTGCGTATAAATACCTTCCAACAGTAAATATTTAGAAGAGTATAATTCTTTAATGCTATTAATCACTTTTTCAACGGGTTGATGTATTGCTTTTAGTCCGATTCTTCCCATCCCAGTATCTATCTTTAGATGGATTTTAACGATTTTATTGTAGGCTTTGGCAAACGTCTCTAACTCTTTACCCATATGAATCGAATATATAGTTTGAGTCAAATCATATTCAATCAGTTTATCATATGCTTCATTTGGCGTATTACCTAAAACTAATATCGGGGTTTTTATGCCTTCTTTACGAAGTTGTACTCCTTCTTGATAAATCGCTATTGCGATATAATCGACACCTAGTTTTTCCAACTCTCGACCAATTGGGATGGCGCCATGACCATATCCATCGGCTTTAATAACTGCCATTACCTTCACTTTTTGATTCACTTGATTTTTTATAACATCATATTTGTTATTATCATCGTTATCATTGACATGGTTTCGTATTGATGTCATATTAAACTTAATTGCGTCTAAATCAATTCTTGCGTAAACTCTATGATATTCATTGTTCATTATATATTTCTCCACAAATTCTCAATTATGTCAGATGCAATCAATGAATGTTCATCGTTATCTTTCACGTACATATCTCCAGCAACACTATGTAACAAAACCCCAAATACTGCTGACTCTTCTTGATTATATCCTTGTGCTAACAATCCAGCGATGACACCCGATAAGACATCACCAGAGCCTGCAGTCGCAAGTCCTGAATTGCCTGCCAGATTAATGAAACGTTTTAGTTCTTTTGAAACAATAATGGTTCTTGCACTTTTCAACACGGTGCATACCTTGTATTTATCACTAAATGCTTCTGCAAATTGTAATGTGTTCTCACTGATAGCAGCGCCTGAATAACCGGTAAGCCTTGCCATTTCACCAATATGAGGTGTGATAATTGTCTGAGCCACTCTCTCTTCAAACCACTCAAGATGTTCACTTATTATATTGAGCGCATCAGCGTCCAACACAACTTTGGTATCCAATTCTAGTACTTTTTGTACCATGTGTCTGGCTTTTAGAGATCTTGACAAACCTGGTCCAATCACAATGGCATCACATCCGAATACAAAATTCTCTATTTCATGGTCAAATGATTCTCTTGAGTTAGCATTATCATAACTCACAACAACACATTCAGGTATAGAACTTATTACAAATGATGAATAATCTTCTTCAATAAAAATTTTAACTAGGCCAGCACCTGTTCTATAAGCAGCTTTGGCAGCTAGAACAGTAGCACCTAACATATTCTTATCCCCTGCAATAATGCCCACGGTACCGAAAGTACCTTTATGTGAATATTGCTTACGTTTAAAACGTCCTAAGTTTTTATTCTCCAACAAAGTCGTAAAATCTAAAACTTGCACAGGGTTTTCTAAGGTTTCAAGTGCCTCCTCAAATATTCCAATATCAGTGACCACCAATTCTCCTACACATTCTGAACCTGGGTTTAACAAAAGACCTAATTTAGGTAGACAAAAGGTGATTGTACTATTTGCCCTTACGGCATCTCCCATTATTTTACCGTTGTCTGCATTGATACCTGTTGGTATGTCAATTGACAATATATAACTTTTACATTGATTAACGATTTCAACTACTTTTAACAATTCCTCAGACAACGTCCTGTGACATCCTGTTCCGATGAGACCATCTATGATGATATCGGACTGTTTAAGCAGGTTTTCCATATCACAATCTAAATAGCTGAAAACCATTTCTTCATTTCTTAGCTTGTCCAATTGAAGAAGCAGTTCGTATTGTTTCTTCACGTCTCCACTCAATTTATCAACATTGCCAACGATTATAGTGCTTACCGTATAGCCCTTGTTACGGAGCCACCTGGATACACATAATCCGTCCCCACCATTATTGCCAGTTCCACATAAAACAACAATAGATTTGCCACTACATGAATTTAATGGAAATCTATTGATTATTTCATCAACAACTGTTTTTGATGCATTTTCCATCAGTACTAAACTTGACAAACCGATTTTTTCAATCATATATTGATCTATCATCTGCATTTCATCGCTTTTAATGGCTAACATGCTTTGCTAGCCTTTCTCCTATTGCCACTGCAGTGACATAGTCTGCAGTATTTGATATTGAAACATGGACATAATCTATCCTTAATCTAGAACTTAGTTCTGTGGCACGATGCTGTAAATGTACGGTTGGTTTACCCAAATCATCTCTTAGCACCTCAATATCAATCAATCTAATGTTTCTAAATCCAGTTCCAAACATTTTAACAATTGCTTCTTTTGTACAGAAATTACCTGCTACCTTCAGGGGATTCATATGATGTTCTTCAAACATCATGATTTCATTTTCAGTAAAATATCTTTCTAAAAATCCTTCTCTTTTCATTGCTTTCTTGATGCGTTTAACTTCAATTAAATCAATACCAATACCTTTAATCATTTTTATCTCCTATAAAATGCCGATCATATTGTTCAATGATATCAGCTCCGACTATGTCATGGATATAACCATAAAGTTTTTGAAACTTTTCTTTTGCTTCATCTCGTTTGATAATTGTCTCTTGAATCTCTTTTTTCAATTCTATGACTTTTCTTTCTAATGCGATAGATTTTTCTTTGCTATCATTCATCTCATGATAAAAGTTATTCATTGTAGCATTCACCAATTCCTTATTCTTACTGCTGATTTTTTCAGGTATTGATGTTAATGCTGATTCATGATGATCTAATTTCTTGTTGATCTGATCAATATAACGTTTATTCTTTTCCATTTTTTTGAGAGCGTCCTTATCATTATCATCATATGCAACACCCATGCTATTAACAATTTCACTCATTATTTGTTTCTTTAAATTTTGATACTCTTTTAGCTCTGTATTTAAAGTACCCTGACTTTTTACTAGCGTATTAAGTTCTTTTTCAATCCTTAATACTCTCGCTGGCTTTTTATCATTAAACAATTCATGCCATTTCTGATCTAATACTAACAAATGGGTAGCTTTATCTATTTGAATTTCAAAATCTTTCTTTTTGAATAGAGCCATCTGATTCTCCTTTAGGCTATGTCCTGAATTACAGTGTTCATCTATACATTATACAAAACCCTATATGATTTGTACACATAAACAGTTGATATGCCGCGTAACTTTCCTATAGAAGAACAATACGTGTGTTTCACACACTCGGTTTTTGCGAAGTAAAATTGTTCCGACTGTCTGCCGTATAGTCATAGTAAGCACTTTCAATGTAAACAAAAAATCAGGAGTTATTACACTAATTGAAGTGCAACAACCCCTCATACTCTTTATTTGAAAATAATTCCTACATTTTGTCTTTGATTCTATATGATAATGTCATAAGGCTTTCTGACAAATGAACGTTTTCAACGGTAACTGATTCATGAGAGATTTGCAAGTCAATAGGTGCAAAATTCCAGATGCCTTTAATTCCCCACTCAGCTAAATCATTTGCGATTTTGGGAGCCTTTTGTTTAGGTAATGTTAGGACCGCAATATCAACATGCGTATTCCTGACACATTCTTCCATATTATCAATATCTTGAATTTCAATCCCACGCACGGATATCCCGAGTAGCCGTGGATTAACATCAAAGATACCCTTTATTACAAACCCTCTTTTTTCAAAGTCGATATAATTCGCTAATGCTTGGCCTAAATTACCAGCCCCAACAATTATTATATTATATGTTTTCTCAAGCCCTAATATCTTAGCAATCTCACTGAATAAGTATTCAACATTATACCCATATCCTTGTTGTCCAAAACCACCAAAATTATTTAAATCTTGTCGTATTTGAGAAGCCGTTACTCCCATGCGAACGCTTAATTCTTTAGAAGAAATACGTACTACATCGTTCTCAAGCAACTCACCTAAATATCTGTAGTATCTAGGTAATCTCTTGATTACAGCAGTCGAAATTATTTTTATGTGTTTATCATCTGACATCGCCATGCCCCCTAACTAAATTATAATACAATTATATCCTTTTGTTAAATATCTGTCAAATTCAATTAATACCTTTTCAGGAAAGCAAATTAGTGCTATTATATCAGTGACCAATTACTTATGGAAGTAGGAATAAAAATGATTTTATCTTGTCAAGATATAAAATATGCATATACTGTTGACGACATCCTAAAAGGTGTTTCTTTTCACATTAACAAAGGTGAACAAACTGCCATTGTTGGCGTTAATGGTGCTGGCAAAACAACCTTATTTAAGATACTAACAGCACAGTTAAGTGCCGATAGTGGTAATATCTTTATTAAAAACGATACAACGTTAGGTTATTTGGAGCAACAATTTGAATACAACTCAGATTTTAGTGTTTATGACGAATTATATATAGCCAATCAACAAGTCCTTACACTAAAGGATAAGATTAGCGATTACGAAAAACTATTAGATGATCACGATCACCCTTCTCGCGAAACATTGGTTGATTATCATCATGCTATCGAAACTTTTGAAGCTCTAGGGGGCTATGGTTACGATAGTCTTGTCAAAGGCGTTCTAAAAGGGCTCGGTTTTGTCGAAGAACAATTCAACCAACAAGTGACATCCTTATCCGGTGGGCAAAAGACAAGATTAGCTCTTGGCAAGCTCCTGATCAAACAACCGGATTTGTTACTTCTTGATGAACCTACCAATCACTTGGACTTAGATGCTATAAGGTGGTTAGAAGGTTATTTAAGCAGTTATAAAGGAACTTTGCTTATTGTATCTCATGATCGGTACTTTTTGGATCGAATTGTATCAAAAGTCGTTGATATTGAACAAGGTAAGGCCGTTGTTTATAAAGGCAACTATTCTTCCTTTATCCAAAAGAAAGAATTCACTCAACAGGTTGCTGAAAAACATTTTGAACAACAACAATCCGAGATAAAAAGGCAAGAGGAGATAATAAGAAAGCTTAGATCCTATGGTAACGAAAAATTTATCAAACGTGCTCAATCAAGAGAGAAAGCTCTTGATAAAAAGGATCCGCTTGACAAACCAACACAATTCAAGCCTAATATGAATCTGGCTCTTAATCCAAAAAGAGAAAGTGGTATTGATGTCTTACGTATCAAGGAATTATCAATGGGATTTGATAATTCACCTCTGTTTACTGATTTGAACCTAGATATTTATAAAGGTGATAAAATTGCGCTTATCGGAAACAATGGTACTGGTAAAACTACATTATTTCGCATATTAATGGGCGAACTAAAAGCAACCTCCGGTAAATATAAGCTTGGCTCTAGTGTAGAACTTGCTTATTATGATCAGCAACATGAAGGTCTTAGCGACGAATTAACTTTAGTTGAAGAAATTGCAGAAGTTTTCCCAGATATGGGAATCAGTAAAATCAGAAACCTTTTAGCATCATTTTTATTTACAGGAGATGATGCATTCAAAGAAGTAAAAACTTTGTCCGGTGGTGAAAAAGGACGATTATCTTTGGCTAAATTAATGTTGTCCGGTGGTAACTTTTTACTCCTTGATGAACCGACGAATCATTTGGATATGATTTCCAAAGAAGTACTGGAGAATGCTCTTAGGCATTATAGCGGTACAATCTTTTTCATATCGCATGACAGATACTTCATCAATCGTGTTGCAACCAAAGTTCTCGAATTAACGCCGAATGGCACTTCACTTTATCACGGAAATTATGATTACTATTTAGAAAAAAAATCAATGGAAACAGATCAGTCAACGCCACTTGAGACAACGGTGGCAACAATAAACAAAAAAGAATGGTTATCACAAAAGGAAGATCAAAAAAAAGAAAACCAATTGGCTAATCAAATACATAAGTCAGAAGAAATTATTGAAGATTTGGAATCACAAATTGCGTTTATCGACAATGAATTAACCAAAGAAGATGTATTTAAAGACTATGAACTTTCACAGCAATATATGTTAGAAAAAGCTGAATTAGAAGATAAGTTAGAGGTTACTATGGAGGAATGGGAAGCTTTGGCTAAAGAGCAACTTTCCTAGTAAATTCAGAAATGGTTGTATTATATGGCTCGTGATCACACGTAGCATATAATACAACCATTTTTTCTACATATTTTCTAGATATTCAGCAATTTTTCTGTCACTTACATTTTTAGACGTTAAAACAATATGATCATTCATCAGTTTTTCAGCCAGCTCACCATCGCTTGCTTTTAGCGCCTCAAAAATCATTTGATGTTCTTGTATGGAAGCTTTCGCTCTCTCAACAGATTTTAATGAAGCTTTTCGTACCCTTTGAGCATAATGGTGAAAATCTGATAAAACATGTCTTAAAATTCTACTTTTTGAACCCTCATATAAAAGTTCATGGAATCGATTATCAAGCTTATATAGCTGATCTAAATTACCCTTGCTTAAATGAAATTGGGACAACATGATAATCTCTTCAAACGAATCAATTTGTTCTTCTGTTATAGTCTCAGCACACATCCTTGCTGCAAGGCCTTCAATACGAGATCTTATTAAATATATATCTCTAATATCATCAGCGTTTATCCCTGTTACAACGGCACCTTTATTAGGTACTATTGAAACCAGTTCTTCGAGTTCAAGTTGTCTGAGGGCTTCTCTTACTGGTGTTCGGCTCACACCTAATTGAATTGAAATGCGAGATTCAATAATCGATTCACCGTTTTTATATACTCCAGTCAGAATATCTTCTCTGATTTTCTTGAATACACGACCACTTAGTGAGTATTTATCTGTTACTTCTTGTTGAAGATTATAATCGTCCAACTTAAACCTCCTGTAATAACTCATACTAAATATATGTTATAAACTCTCAGTAGTTTCCATAATATAATCTGCAAAATCAGCACTTGTAGCACCCGTATCTCTACCTGTAATCGTAAGTTTCTTTTCAGTTTGACCACAAATATCAAGAGCTTTGAAAAGCTTATCTGCTTCACTTGTATAGCCAATATGACTGAGTAGCATAGCCGCTGCTCTAATAATGCTTGATGGGTCTGCATATATATCTCTGCCTTCTTTAACCATTCGAGGTGCTGAACCATGAATAGCTTCAAACATTGAGTATTCTTTACCAATATTCGCACTACCTGCCGTACCTACACCACCTTGGAATTCTGCAGCTTCATCTGTAAGAATATCACCATAAAGATTAGGCAATACCATGACTTGGAAATCAGTGCGACGATTTTTGTCAATAAGTTTCGCAGTCATAATGTCAATATACCAATCATCCATTTCAATTCCATCATATTCTTTAGCAATTCGTTTACAGATTTCTAAAAACTTACCATCTGTTTTTTTTATAACATTTGCTTTAGTGATACAAGTAACTCTTGTTTTACCGTTTTTCTTAGCAAACTCAAAAGCTGCTCTTGCAATTCTCTCTACACCGGGTGTTGTTATTACCTTGAAATCGAATGCAATATCTTCATTAATATTAACACCGCTACTACCCAGAATATATGAACCTTCAGTGTTCTCTCTAAAGAAAGTCCAATCAATTCCCTCTTCTGGAACTTTAACTGGTCTCACGTTCGCAAACAGATCAAGTTCTTTTCTCATTGCAACATTTGCAGATTCAATGTTTGGCCATTCATCACCTTCTCTAGGTGTCGTTGTTGGCCCTTTAAGAATAACATGACATTTTTTAAGTTCTACCAAAACCGAATCCGGTATCGCCTGACCTACTTCTGCACGTTTTTCAATAGTTAAATCTTCTATAACTCTAATTTCCACTTTTCCAGCTTTAATATCATCTTTAAGTAAAAATTCCAAAATTCTTTGAGCTTGAGCTGTTATTGCCGGTCCAATACCATCACCACCAACAGTTCCAATAATAAGTTTATCCAAAGAACTATAATCAATAAAGTCTTTTTGTTCTTTCATCTTCTCGACTCTAGCAAGTTGTCCTTTAACAATTGTTTCAAAATGTTTTAAGTAATCCATTTTAATCCTCTCTTAATACAATGCTGTTAATATTTACGGTTTGTATATACAAAATTGTAAGCGCCTAATGTAACTAAGTACTTAATCAATATTTACATTACAATAGTTCAATGTTCAGCTTAGCGTAAGCATTTTAAATTGCTTTACACGGTTTTATAAGGCTTTACACGGTTTTATAAAACTCATTATGACCATGCCACTCAAGTAATTCACCTGCTTCTTGAGCCTGATGAACAAGTGCATGAATAATAATTCTATAAATACTATTTTTATCCAATTACAGTATTATTGTATACAATCATACATGTTTAGTCAAGTAGAATTATCGCCTTTCGTTTTTTTGAATTTTCTGACACATTTTTAAGTTTTCTGACATCTCCAATTTATTATCCACATTGTCCACATACTTATACACAACGCATCCTATTATCAAACTGTTTGCATTCTAAAGACATTTGTTTATTTTCATAGAACCTTTGTCACAAGTGTTCCCCCTTGTTTTGAGCTATATCGCACCGTTTCGAGCTATATCACACCATTTTGACCCCAAAAATGCATGTTAACTTGTAATTAATTAACAATTACAAATCAACATGCTTTTAAATTCACTTAATATAACTTTAAATATGAAAGAAATCTTTCATTATTTAACAACTATATTTATTATTTTGTTAGGCACTACAATTTCTTTGATAATAGTTTTGCCCTCTATGTAAGTTGGTACGGCCGCTTTTGCAGCAATTATAATATCTTCCTTTTTTGCATCAAGATGAATCAAGATGGTTGCTCTAACTTTACCATTTATCTGAACCGGTAATTTGAGTTCATCTTCTTTCATTTTCTCAAGATCATAAGTAGGCCATCCGCTCATAAACACTGATGTTGTATTCCCAAGCTTTTCCCAAAGTTCTTCCGCGATATGAGGAACAAAAGGAGCTAATAATCTTGTTAATTCAACCAACGTTTCATGATCAACGCCATCATTATCTCTTGCATATTGAGTCAACTTGTTTGTATACTCCATAAATGCGCTTACCGTCGTGTTTAAGTTGAACTTGTTTAAACGATCCGTTATTTCATAAATCAAAGTATGGCGAAGTTTTTCAAGCTCTTTCGTTACTACAACCTTTTTACCGGCATTCTCAGTAACTAGCTTCCAGACTTTATTCATAAAGCGATAGACACCATCAATACCACGATCATCCCACTCTGAATCCAGTTCAGGTGGTCCAACAAACAATTCATACATTCTTAGCGAATCACAACCATAATTATCAACGAGTTCATCTGGCGATATAACGTTACCTTTTGATTTACTCATTTTTACACCATTTTTACAAATCATGCCTTGATTAAACAACCTTGTAAATGGTTCTTCAAAGTCAACAACACCAATATCATGTAAAAACTTTGTATAAAATCTTGCATATAACAAATGTAGAACAGCATGTTCAATACCACCAACATACATATCCACTGGTAACCATTGTTTAGCTGCTTCTTTTGACACTAATTCCTTATCATTGTCAACATCCACATATCTTAAGAAATACCATGAGGATCCGGCCCATTGAGGCATCGTATTCGTTTCACGTTTTGCCGGCTTTCCACATGCAGGACATTCAGTATTAACCCAGTCATGGATATCAGCAAGTGGCGATTCTCCAGTCCCTGTAGGTTCATAACTTTCAACCTCCGGTAGCAATACCGGCAATTCTTCTTCAGGTACCGGAACAATGCCACAATAAGGACAATGCACAACAGGAATTGGCTCACCCCAATATCTTTGACGCGAGAAAACCCAGTCTCTCAATTTATAATTCGTAGTTTTCGTACCTATCCCTTTTTCTTCAACATAGTCACTGACTTTTTCTAGAGATTCGGTAGATACTAAGCCATTAAATACGCCTGAATTAATCATAACGCCTGTTTCAGTGTAGGCTTCAACAAGTTCACTTTCAACACCGTCTTTAGCAATGACCTGAATAATTGGAAGGTCATATGTCTTTGCAAAGGCAAAATCACGTTCATCATGAGCCGGAACACACATTATTGCACCCGTACCATAATCTATAAGAACATAATCCGAAATCCATATTTGAACCTTTTCATTGTTCATTGGATTAATTGCGTAAGACCCAGTAAATACACCTGTTTTCTCTTTATCTTGAAGTCGGTCAACATTTGATTTCATCGACGCGTTAAACACGTATTTTTCGACTGCTTCTTTTTGTTCGTCACTTGCTAAATGTGTGACTAATTCATGTTCTGGGGCAAGAACCATGAAGGTTGCTCCAAACAATGTATCTGGACGAGTTGTGAAAACTTTAATTTTCTCTTCATGACCTTCAATAGCAAAGTCAACTTCAGCTCCATATGATTTACCAATCCAATCAGCTTGCATTTTTTTAACTTTTGTTGGCCATTCTAACGTATCAAGATCATCTAATAATCGTTCGGCATACTGAGTTATTTTGAGCATCCACTGACGAAGATTCTTCTTCGTAACCGGGGTATCGCAACGATCACATTTACCGTCAACAACTTCTTCATTGGCAAGTCCTGTCTTACAATCCGGACACCAGTTAATCGGCATTTTTTTCTCATAAGCTAATCCTTGTTTAAACATTTGAATAAATATCCACTGAGTCCATTTATAGAATTTAGGATCCGTTGTATTCACTTCTTTAGTCCAATCATATACTGCACTAATCTCGTGTAACTGCTTTTTGAAATTCTCTACATTTTCAGCAGTAGCTTTTGCAGGATGTACCCCCATCTTAATTGCATAGTTTTCAGCTGGAAGACCAAATGCATCCCATCCCATCGGATGAAGGACATGATATCCTTGAAGTATCTTATAGCGACTCCATACATCACTAAGTACGTAACCTCTCCAATGCCCTACATGAAGTCCACTGCCTGAAGGATATGGAAACATATCTAGACAATAATAATTCTCTTTGTTTTCTGCAGGTTCGTTAATTGGATGTTCTTTCCAAAAGTTACGCCATTTTTCTTCTATTATTTTATAATCATAATTCGTTGACATAATGTCCCTCCTCTTATTCTTCAATATCTAATACTATGTAGTTGATAAGTATATGTTGTCCATCATGGCTTTCATCAATTATTGCTTCAATACGTTCTTTAACTCTACCTGATGTTCTGCTTGTCAACTCACCTACTACTTTATAGGTGAAGTCACCGAGTTTTTCTATACTAGCTATACTTAAATCAACATCCCATTTGCCATCTTCAACAACAACAGAATATAAATCATCCTCATAACCGATATCATATGTTTCATATGTATTGAAAACATCTAATTGACGATGAAAATACTTTTGAACAACATTGATAACATGTTCTTTTGGTATATAAAGTTTATATGATTCATAATCAAATTTTAACTCTTCATTTTCATGTTGCATAATATATGACACTGCAAATAAAGTCATCGCATCAATTTCAATGTCACCGGATTCAGTATCTACATTTTGACTAAAATAGTAATTAAAATAAAATGTCTTTAGATATTCTTGAAGCTCTTCTTTTAATATTTCATCTTCAACTAAAACCGGTTCTAAGCCATATAACGTTTTAAAATCAAAATCAATTGGTACGCTTGCAGCTTCATAAACATCTTCTACTGGAGTTTCTTCAACAACTTCTTCAATTACTGGTTCTTCAATCACTGGTTCCTCGATTATCGGTTCTTCAACAGGTTCTTTAATGCCTTCTTCTACGATTACTTTTCCATCATTACCACTACCATATACATCATCATCAACATTTTTCTTCTTACAACCAATAATTGACAATATAATAAAAAGCATTAGAAACGCTATAACAATCTTTTTCATCTTTTCCTCCAGGTCAAATCTTTTTGCTATAATTCTTATACATCAGACATTATAGCATAGTAGCAGTTCATGCTCAAGTTTTTCATCAAGTAATCAGTAGGGACGGTTCTTTTGAATGAAATCAATCAAAAGAACCGTCCCTACTGATTACTTCTCTATAATCTTTATTATCGTTTTATATAGAATAATGCCAAAACGCCAGGTCCAGTATGGGTTCCAATAACAGCACCAATATCAGACAAGTAAATTGGTTTTTCCCAATTGAATTTTTCTCTAAACGCTTCAATGAATTCATTTGCAAATTCTTTACTTTCGCTATGTGCAACAGATATGAATTGATTAGCTTCAAAATCCATTGTATTCTCAATGTGTGTTAAATAATAAGGAATAATCTTCTTACGTCCTCTGACCTTACCAATCGGTTGAGTAATTGCATCTTTAACATTCAACACTGGTTTGATATTTAGTATTTCAGCAACGAAAGCTTTTGATGCTCTTATTCTCCCGCCACGTTTTAAATATTCAAGTGTGTTCACACAGAATAAATGTTCAATTTTATTCTGTGTATATGGTTTTAACCGGCTCATAAGTTCTTCTCTTTCCACACCTTTTTCAATTAAATCTGCAGCTAATATGACTAAATATCCAGTTCCCATACATAAATTATTGGAATCTAATACAGAAATCTTTTCAGATTTTAATTTGTCCATAGCTACTAATGCAGATTGACAAGTTCCACTTGCATTCGAACCAATAGTTATGCATACGACCTCATCACCTTCATCAAGTATCTCTTGGAACGCTTTAAAAAATCGATCCGGTGTAACTTGAGACGTTGTCGGTACAGTTATAGACTCTGCTAATTTTGTATAAAAATCAGCAGAAGATATATCAACACCATCTAAATATTCTTCTTCCCCAAATAAAACATATAAGGGTACAACTTTAATATTATATTTCGTAATAATCTCTTTCGGTAAATCGCTCGAACTATCAACAACCAATCTTATTGCCATGAAAACCCCCTATTTTTTGTATTTATTCTATATCTAACATACTATAATACTGCCCTTTCATAGTATACCAAATATATATCCATTTATCCAATTAATAATCAAACACAACTCTTTTCAATTCATTTATGTGATTGATTCCGACAATTTTCACATCCTTGGTTTGTTGAACATCTTTTGTATTTATTTTCGGAAGAATTATCGTTTTAAATCCAAGTTTTACAGCTTCTTTGATTCGATTTTCAGCAAAAGTTATTCCTCTAACTTCACCCGTAAGTCCAACTTCTCCCATAAGTACTGTTTCCGGATCAACCGCTTTGTTGATAACACTTGAAATGATAGCTGTCAGCAATCCTAGATCTAATGATGGTTCATTCATTTTTATACCACCTGCAATATTAACATAACAATCATTATCCGAAAGTGATAAACCATACTTCCTCTCAATGACGGCAATAAGCATCATTATACGGTTGTAATCCGTGCCTGTAACTGTTCTACGAGGCATATTGAATGTTGTGTAGGCAACAAGGGATTGAACCTCTACAAACATCGGCCTTGTCCCTTCCATACCACATACAACCAGCGAACCCGGTTCATTGATCGGTCTTCCTGACAACATATATTCAGATGGATTGAGCACCTCAATAAGTCCTTTTGATTGCATTTCAAAAATACCCATTTCATTGGTAGATCCAAAACGATTCTTAACTGCTCTAAGAAGTCGATAAGATGCATTTTTGTCGCCTTCAAAATAAAGAACGGTATCCACCATATGTTCAAGGACTCTTGGCCCGGCAATGGAGCCATCTTTAGTTACGTGACCAACAATAAATGTTGCAATATTTAGTTGCTTGGCCAATCGGCTTAAATGCGCTGTCACTTCTCGTACTTGCGAAACACTTCCAGGTACAGACGTAATCGCATCACTATACATGGTTTGAATTGAATCTATCATAAGTATATCCGGATTTTCTTTGATGATGACTTTTTCGATGATATCTGTGTTGGTTTGTGTGTATAATAGCATTTCTTCAGTTGAAACACCTAATCGTTCACCTCTCATTTTGATTTGATGTAACGATTCTTCTCCTGAAACATAGAGTATCTTTTTATTGTTGTCTCCAAGAGATTGACATATTTGAAGCATTAATGTGGATTTTCCGATACCTGGATCTCCACCGACGAGTATGAGTGACCCTTCAACAATTCCACCACCCAGAACACGATCAAGTTCTTTAATCCCAGTTGCCATTCTCATGGTCTCATGTGACTTAATATCTTTGAGTTTCGTTGGTTTCACTTCTTTATATTGTAATTGTCCACTCACTTTTTTAGGAATAACCGCACTATTAGCTTTTACTTCTTCATTGAATGTATTCCATTCTTTGCAACTTAGGCATTGACCCATCCACTTAGATGTCTCGTTTCCACATTCATTACATACGAATATCGTTTTTATCTTTGCCATAATTGCCCCCGACTTTATACATCTTACTTTTCCTTTATAGAAAATGGAAGCTACAAAGTAGCTTCCATTGCATTTACCCTTATCATTGTAGCAAACTAGACTTTTCTAATCTCTACAGTTTGTACGCCAGTAGCAAAATCAACACTGAAGCTAATCTTACCAGCTATATTCGAAGTAACTTTTCCTACTTGTAATTGATTAATGTAAACTTTATAGTCTTGTTCTGCTTCTAATTCTACAGTTATTTGCGCATCTTCTGCACTTCCTGCTACTGAAAAAGTCATAGTTTCACTACTAAGTTTAAGATCCTTTACTGTTGTTCCAGGAACTGATTCATATAGTAACCTTCCATTTTTTTCAAGTCGGGTGATTAGATTATGAGTCTTCACTTTATATATATCACCTGATAGCTCAAAACCTTCTTGTTTTTGTTTCTCTATTACGTCGTGGTTACCAAAACTAATGGCGTTGCTGTCATTAGCTATAATCAGTTTTTCTAAACTTGCCATGACCTACCTCCTATTTCTAATTTAACCATCTACTAATTTAGACTTACTAACATTATAAATGATTTTTTCTCTAAATACTAGTTCTTTTGGACTTAAAAATTATGAACAATTATTTAATAGTTTCAAATTGAACTTTATCATCAATATATTCTACTTGAACTTCATCACCTTCACTGATATGGTTATCTAATATTGCTTCCGCTAGCCTATCTTCAATTTTAGATTGAATCGCACGTTTCAACGGTCTTGCACCATAGGCTATATCATAACCTTCTTTAGCGATATAGGCTTTAACGCTATCCTCAAACTTAAGAACAATCTTAAGATTTTCAAACAACCTTTTTGCAAGCTGATTGCACATTATACCAACGATTTCTTTAATATCATCAACAGTTAAAGAATGAAAAACAATAACTTCATCAATACGATTCAAGAATTCAGGTCTGAACAATTTCTTTACTTCATCCATAACCTTGGATTTCATTTCTAAATGATCTTTTTCTTTTGTTTCGTTTTGAGTAAATCCTAATTTCTTTGGCGATACGATGTTTCTTGCGCCTATATTACTAGTCATAATAATAACAGTGTTCTTAAAGTCAATACGTCGCCCCTGAGCATCTGTTATATGTCCATCATCAAGTACTTGCAGTAAAACATTAAACACATCAGGATGAGCCTTTTCAACTTCGTCAAAAAGAATAACCGAATATGGTTTTCTTCTTATCTTTTCACTGACTTGACCGCCTTCATCATACCCTACATATCCAGGTGGTGAACCGATAAGTCTTGATACACTGTGTTTTTCCATAAATTCAGACATATCAACTCTAATAAGAGCATCCTCATCGCCAAATATTGCTTCTGCAAGTGCTTTTGTAAGTTCTGTTTTACCAACACCCGTTGGTCCCAAGAAGAGAAATGATCCGATAGGTCTCTTCGGGTCCTTAAGTCCAATTCTTCCACGTCGTATAGCTTTACTTACAGCTATTACTGCTTCTTCTTGACCTACAACTCTCTCATGTAAAACCGATTCAAGCTTTTTAAGTCTTGAGCCTTCTTCTTCAGTTAGTTTTTGAATTGGGATGGATGTCCATCCGCTGATGATATCAGCGACTTCCTCTTCATCAACAATTAATTCCTTTTCTTGATTAGAGTCATCCCATTCTTTCTTCAATCTGTCTAACTCGATTTTAATCTCTGTTTGTTTAAGCTTAATATCTCCTGCTTTTTCATATTCTTCAGCTTTAATTGATTTTTCCTTATCTGCTTCCAACTCGTTATATTTCTTTTCTAGAACTTTTATTTCAGGAGGTGCAGTATAAGTTCGAAGCCTTACCTTACTGGATGCTTCATCAATGACATCAATTGCTTTGTCTGGTAAAAATCTGTCTGTTATATATCGATTACTGAGTTTTACCGCTTCCTCAATTGCTGAATCTGTAATCTTAACATGATGATGCTCTTCATACATAGCTCTCAAGCCATAAAGTATCAACGTGGCCTCTTCCTCAGAAGGTTCTTCAACTTTAACCGGTTGAAAACGTCGCTCCAAGGCAGGATCTTTTTCTATATGCTTACGGTATTCATCAAGGGTTGTTGCTCCAATGAGTTGAATTTCACCTCTTGCAAGTGAAGGTTTCAATATATTCGAGGCATCGATAGCACCCTCAGCAGCCCCCGCTCCGACAATCGTATGCATTTCATCAATGAATAAAAGAACATTTCCATCTTCTTTTATTTCAGTAATTGCTTTTTTGATTCTTTCTTCAAATTCACCACGGTATTTAGATCCCGCAACCATTGATGATAAATCAAGGGATACTACACGTTTGTCTTTCAATAACTCAGGTATATTGCCATCAACTATTCGTTGTGCTAGACCTTCAGTTATTGCTGTTTTACCTACTCCCGGCTCACCAATTAAACAAGGATTATTCTTGGTTCGACGACTTAAAACCTGTATGATTCTCTCGATTTCTTTATCTCTACCAATTATTGGATCAAATTCACCTTTTTTAGCTTGCTCCGTTAAATCAGTACTAAACTGATCAAGCGTTGGTGTTTTTGATTCTTCGGTTTTTCCATCACCTTGTTTCAATTTTTGTGACTTTGATTCTTTACCGATAGTTCTAAGGATATCATTGTATATCTTTTGCTTAGATCCACCTACAACCTCAATAAGTCTTGTTGCCATGGAATCCTGTTCTTTTAACATTGCTATAAGAATATGCTCTGTTCCAATCAAACTTGTATTCATATAAATCGCCTCTTTAAGAGACATTTCAAGAATTCTGCGAACTCTAGGTGTAAAACCTTCAGGTTCTTTCGTTTGGATAGTATTATTACTGATTAAGTCTGTTACTTGTTCTTCAATAATAGCATATGTGATTCCTTGGTTCATAAGAACCATTGAAGCAACACCTTCTGTTTCCTTCAATAGACCTAATAGCAGATGTTCTGTTCCTACATAAAAGTGACCTAACTCTCTTGAAATTTCCTTTGCACTATTTATTGCAGTTTGGGCTTTCTCAGTAAACCTTCCCATCATGGTATTATCCTCCTTGTATGTCTGGTATCATTGCTCTAATGTAATTAGCACGCGCGATGTCTCTTTGTGTAACATCTAGTGATTTTTTTTCGAGTTTCTGTAAATTACCTGGTTGAATACTTGTCATCAGATTGAATATATTAATTCCACCATGGTTAGATGTTTTTAGTAATCCTAGTTCAATGCCAAGTTTAATATCCGAAAGAAGAGTCATTGCTTCTTTAGAAGATAGAATTCTTGCATGCTTTAGTATACCATAAGATCGATAAATTGAATCTTCGAATTGAAGTCTTTTTTCAGTCATCAATTTCTCTCGAACTGCCAATTCTTGATCTACTATTTGCATTGTAACTGAATTGAGGTTATCAATGATCTCCTTTTCGCTAAAACCAAGCGTTACTTGATTACTTACTTGAAATACACTTCCTATAGGTTCTGAACTTTCTCCATAGATTCCTCTAAAAGTGATACCAAACTTACCGATTGCATCAAGGATTATTCTCAGCTGCCCTGTAGCTTCGAGCGCCGGTACGTGCAACATGTAACTAGCACGTAGGCCTGTTCCGATATTGGTCGGACAAGAAGTTAGATAGCCTAACTCATGATCAAAGGCAAAATCAACAGATTTTTCAATGAAATCATCAAGCGTATTGGCTTTATTAAATGCACTTAATAAGTCAGCACCATAACTCATTGCTTGAATTCTAAGGTGGTCTTCCTCATTAATCATAATGCTGACACTATCATCTTCTGATAATAATACCGCGTTTGGAATCTGGGTATTAATAAACATTGGGCTTATTGTATGCTGCTCCATCATCGCAACTTTATCAATAGATGGCACATTATTCATGTGTAACATAGTAAAATTCGTGTCAAGAACCGCTTCATTTTTAAAGACATTGCCTATCTCATCCACTAATTCTTTAGCATTTTCACTATTTAAGCGACTAGGAAAAGGATATTTCTTTAGATTTCTAGCTAAACGTACTCGACTTGATATAATGACACCTGGATAGATTGAGTCAGCTTTTTGATACCATTTTTCCATTACGCTTCCTCCCTTAACTTAACCAGTGCATCACGAATTGATGCTGCTTCCAAATAATCTTCTTGCATCAGCGCCAGTTTAAGTTTAGCTTCTAATTCACTGATCTTATCTTTTGTTATATCTTTTTTATACAATCTAAGCGGTTGTTTACCCACATGTTTGTTTCCACCATGAATACTTTTTACAATATGATTAACATAAGGCCTAAACTCTGTATAACATTTTTCA
>Ga0314774_1000820_pt1 | contig 22162 bp, 19 predicted proteins | sample MetaGCBIA2018_FD_204515 | JGI IMG/M metagenome (GOLD analysis project Ga0314774, IMG submission 204515) | Cryopeg brine microbial communities from Beaufort Sea near Barrow, Alaska, United States - CBIA 2018 | ecosystem: Environmental > Aquatic > Marine > Coastal | place: USA: Alaska | collected...
AACCGGTTACCTGTCTCAGAGTTATTGAGGTGAAGAATAGGCAGGAGCCGTATACGAGGCCCGTACGTACGGTTCTGTGAGAGGGCTGGGGCGAGCTTGATCTGCTCGCCTCACCCTACTCGATTCTCCATGTCGTGTCTGAATGGAAAATTTTCAGGATTTATCTTGACGTCTCTTTGTCTGCTCTTGTAGTTTACTAGATTATATTTTTTCACTTTTCTCTGTTTTGAAATTTGCCCTTTCAATTCTCTTTTTTACAACTTTTTCCCCCAAAGGAGTTGCGCATGTCGGACCCTATGATTCGTCTAGGACTCACCTTTGATGATGTTTTGCTCGTCCCGGCCCATTCTACGATTCTGCCTAAGGATGCCGATCTTTCTACACAACTGACGACCGGAATTCGTTTGAAAATTCCGTTATTATCCTCTGCCATGGATACCGTTACGGAAGCGCGTACGGCAATCTGCATGGCGCGGGAGGGTGGCCTCGGTTTTGTTCATAAAAATCTGTCTCCCCAGGAGCAGGCGCTGATCGTTGATCAGGTTAAAAAATCGGAGAGCGGTATGATTGTCGATCCGATCACCATGGAACCTGATCAGAAGATTTTTGAAGCGCTTGAAGTGATGCAGCAATATCGTATTTCCGGGATTCCGATCACCAAGAAGGGGAAGTTGGTTGGGATTTTAACCAATCGCGATCTTCGCTTTGAATCGAATTTTAAACAGCCGATTTCAGAGGTGATGACTAAAGAGAATTTGGTCACGGTCCCGCCGGGAACCACGTTGGAAGAAGCGAAGTATCACCTGCATAAGCATCGGATCGAGAAACTTTTAGTGGTCGATGACGATTACAATTTGACCGGTCTGATCACGATCAAGGATATCGAAAAGGTTCGCAAGTACCCGAACGCCTGTAAAGACGATTTCGGCCGTCTGCGGGTCGGAGCTGCTATCGGTGTTGGGGATGACCGTGATGAACGGATGGAGGCTTTGGTTGCGGCCGGAGTTGATGTGGTTGTGATCGATACGGCGCACGGTCATTCGCAAGGGGTGATTGATTCGGTTGCTGCCATCCGCAAAAAATACCCTGATGTGCAGCTGATTGCCGGAAATATTGCAACGGCCGCAGCGGCTCAGGCATTGATTGATGTCGGTGTCAACGGGGTCAAGGTCGGTATCGGCCCCGGCTCTATCTGTACAACGCGCGTCGTTGCAGGGGTCGGAGTCCCGCAGATCACAGCCATCATGGATGTGGCGACGGTGACCAAAAAAGCAGGGATCCCGCTGATCGCTGATGGCGGCATTAAATATTCAGGCGAGCTGCCGAAGGCGATCGCCGCCGGAGCCGACGTAATCATGATTGGATCGTTGTTTGCCGGTACCGAAGAATCGCCGGGTGAGACGATACTTTACCAGGGGAGAAGCTATAAAACTTACCGAGGTATGGGGAGCCTCGGCGCTATGAAGCAGGGGAGTAGGGATCGCTATTTTCAGGCCGATGTTGAGTCGGACACTAAACTCGTTCCTGAAGGGATTGAAGGGCGTGTCCCGTATCGTGGCCCCCTGTCGGAGAATATCCACCAAATGCTCGGTGGCCTGCGTTCCGGTATGGGGTACACCGGCTGCGCCAGTATTCTGGAATTACAGAGTAACGCACGTTTTATGCGGATCACGAATGCCGGTCTGCGTGAGTCGCATGTTCATGATGTTGCGGTTACACATGAGGCGCCAAACTACCGGGTAGAGCGGGAATAATGATGACCGACATTCATAAAGAAAAAATTTTAATACTCGATTTTGGTTCCCAGTACACCCAGTTGATTGCCCGTCGGGTGCGTGAAGCTCATGTTTATTGTGAACTTCACCCTTTCGATATGGGAATTGATGAAATCCGGGCTTTCAATGCACACGGGATCATCCTCTCCGGCGGACCGACCTCGGTTTACGAGACGGACGCTCCATCCATCGAAGAGGAGCTGTTTGAACTCGGGCTGCCGGTACTCGGCATCTGTTACGGTATGCAGCTCATGAGTCGTCATTTTGGTGGAGAGGTCGTACCGGCCGGCAAGCGCGAATTCGGTCATGCCGATCTGTTTGCCAAGTCGATTCCGGGCCCTCTGTTCGACGGTTTTTTTACCGATGGGAAGAGTCCGGTCTGGATGAGCCACGGCGACCATGTCGCAAAGGTCCCGAATGGTTTCGAAGTCGTGGCAGCAACTGACAACGCTCCGGTCTGTGCCATTCAGAAAATCGAAAAAAACCTTTACGGTTTGCAGTTTCACCCCGAAGTCAATCATACCCCGCGTGGCGAACTGCTGATCGATACCTTCGTGCGTAAAATCTGTGGCTGCAGCGGTTTGTGGACACCTGGACAGATTGTCGAAGATGCGATCGCCCGCATTTGTGAGCAGGTTGGTGAAGAAGAGGTGATCCTGGGGCTTTCCGGCGGCGTCGATTCTTCGGTTGCGGCCGCTCTGATTCATCGTGCTATCGGCGATCAATTGACCTGTGTCTTTGTCGATAACGGTCTGCTCCGTCTCGGTGAGGGGGATCAGGTGATGACGACCTTTGGCGAGAGCCTTGGTGTCAAAGTCATACGTGTCGATGCCGAAGAGCGCTTTTTGAGCAAGCTCGCAGGTGTTACCGCTCCGGAGAAAAAACGCAAGATCATCGGCAACCTGTTTGTCGATGTCTTCGAAGAAGAGTCAAAGCATTTAGATAATGCCAAGTGGCTGGCGCAAGGGACTATCTACCCCGACGTGATCGAATCGGCCGGTGGAAAAACTGGCAAGGCACAAAATATCAAGAGCCACCACAATGTTGGTGGACTCCCTGATTATATGACCCTGAAACTGCTCGAACCGCTTCGTGAGATGTTCAAAGATGAGGTTCGCGCCGTCGGTGAGGAGCTCGGTCTGCCGCATCGTATGGTCTGGCGTCACCCGTTTCCGGGACCTGGTCTCGGTGTGCGGATCTTGGGTAAGGTCAAAAAGGAATACTGCGATATTCTCCGTCAGGCCGATGCCATCTACATCGAAGAGCTCTACTCCAGCGGCCACTATGACAAAATCAGTCAGGCGTTCGCCGTCTTTCTGCCGGTCAAGAGTGTCGGCGTGATGGGGGATGGGCGAACCTATGAGTACGTCGTGGCGCTAAGGGCCGTGGAGACCAAAGACTTCATGACCGCTGGTTGGTATCCGATGCCGTACGAAGATCTGGCCCGTATCAGCAGTCGCATCATCAACGAGGTTAAGGGGGTCAATCGCGTCACTTACGATATATCGAGCAAACCACCGGCGACGATCGAGTGGGAATGATCTAAGAAGAGGACGAAATATCATTTCGTCCTCTTCTTTTTAATATACCCTTTGGAAATATCGACCACTCTGATACTCTTGCAGCAGTTTGTGCCTGTTTTTTTAGGGTAAAAAAACGGTGGGTTATGTCCATTCAGGTTCTCGACCATAGAAATGTGCTCTGTCCGGATTGTGACTTAGAGCAGCGGCTGCCGCAGCTTGTTCCCGGGGAGAAAGCGTTCTGCTCTCGCTGTGGTCATAAGCTTTCAGAATCGCTCCGTCATGGGCTGACTGTTCCTCTCTCACTGGCGATCACAGCTTTTGTTCTTTACCTGATTGCGCTGAACACCCCGTTTCTGACCATGCGTAGCGGCAACATCTTTCATGTCACATCCTTAACCAGTTCGGTTGTGGCTCTGGCCGAGCAGGAGATGATGCCGGTTGCGGTTCTTGTTACACTCACGTCTCTGGTGATCCCGCTGTTACAGACCCTCTTTCTCCTCTCACTGCTGCTCCCGCTTCAGTTTGGTTATGCGCCTCGCTACCTCGATACAGTCTATCGCACTTACCACACTCTCCGGGAATGGAGCATGGTCGATGTTTTTTTTCTCGGAGTGCTGGTGGCGCTCATCAAACTGACCAAGATGGCAGAGGTTGTACCCGGTGTCGCGCTCTGGATGGTTCTGCTCCTGATGTTTATATTAGCCGCCGCCGACCGTTCCTTAGAACGTGAGCGGTTCTGGACGACGGTCGAAAGATGTCGCTTATGAGTCGCACCCTGGCCCTTTGCCATATCTGTCGACTTTCGACTGCCGTTCCGATCCGAGGGGAGTCCGATTCAGCTTTATTCTGTCCGCGATGTGGTACCGGGCTCCATAGGCGCAAACCATACAGTTTTCAGCGAACCGTAGCGCTGCTCATCGCCAGTCTGGTCTTATACCTCCCGGCCAATTTTTTGCCAATTACCAAAACCAGCTATCTCGGCGGCGTGCAGTCGGACACTATTATGAGCGGGGTGATCTATTTTGCCCAGACCGGTTCGTGGCATATTGCCCTGATCATTTTTGTCGCAAGTATTCTGGTGCCGGCGGTGAAAATACTGGTTTTGATCTATCTGTTGCTGTCGGTCCATCAATCATCATCGAACCGTGCGGTCGATCGGACCCGTCTTTACCGGATCACCCGTTCTATCGGTCGTTGGTCGATGGTCGATGTTTTTGTTGTGGCGATCCTGGTGGCTCTGGTTCAACTCGGTCCGATTGCAGGGGTCGAGGCCGGGCCGGGTGTTCTCTATTTTGGTGGTGTTGTTGTCTTAACCATGTTTGCCGCAGAAGCTTTTGATCCACGCCTGATATGGGATCGGAAGGAGGATGTATGAGTGAAGATTCCGGTTCGACTCCGGACTATCCGGCAGCTGAAGTGCGGCGAAAAAGTCGTTTTTCTCTGGTCTGGATCGTTCCGATTATTGCCGTTTTTGTAGGGGTACTCATGGCGGTCCAGGCGATTGTCACCAAGGGCCCTTTGGTCACCATCACCTTTTCCACCGCGACCGGATTGATCGCCGGTAAGACTGAAGTCCGGTACAAGGATGTTATGGTCGGTCTGATTGAGACGATTCATCTGAGTGATGATCTCTCGACGGTTATTGTTGAAGCCCGAATGGATAGTTCGATCAAGCCGTATCTTCTTAATACCACCCAGTTCTGGATTGAAACCGCCCGCATCTCTGCCGGCGAGATCTCCGGGCTCGGAACCTTGTTCTCCGGGGCCTTTATTGCCATGGATCCGGGTAATGGTAAGGAGGCGAGGTCTACTTTTAAAGGACGAAACAGTCCGCCGGTTGTGACAACCGGTCTGTCGGGCCGGCTATTTACCCTTGAGGCTGAGAATCTCGGCTCGATCACGGTCAGGACCCCGGTCTATTATCGTCAGATCAAAGTCGGTGAGGTTGTCAGCTATCAGCTGCGCGATGATGGAAAAGGGGTGAGCGCGCAAATTTTTATTAATACCCCCTATGAGAAGTTTGTAAAAACCTCCAGCAGGTTCTGGAACGTCTCGGGTTTCGATCTTAAACTCGATGCCAAAGGGGTTCAGATTAACACTGAATCGTTGACCAGCATCTTTTATGGCGGCATTGCCTTCGAGACCCCGGTCGGGTTTGAGACCGAGTCCGTGGCGGAGGCGGGGACTCTTTTTCCCCTTTTCAGAAATTACGAAAAATCCAAAGAGGAACGCTTTTACAACCGGGACTACTATTTTGCCCACTTTCCGCATTCGATTCGCGGGCTGGAACCGGGAGCGTCGGTGGAATTTCTCGGCTTCAAGGTCGGGGAAGTGGTCGATATGAAATTGGAACTCGACGTTGATCAGGTCCAATTTTTGACACCGGTGCTTTTTTACGTTGAACCGGAACGGGTTAACGTGCGCGGGGGGAACATGGTTAACGGTAAAGAATTGATGGAGACGATGGTCGAGCGCGGTCTCCGGGTACAGCTCAAGAGCGTCAATTTGCTCACCGGACAGCTCTATATCGATCTGGTGTTTGATAAGACCGCCGCCAAAAAAGAGATAAGCTATGATCTCTCTCATCCCTTATTGCCGACAATCTCCTCGGATGTGGAAGCCTTAACCTCCAGCGTTCGCACGATCCTGGATGGGTTAAAGAAGGTGGAGTTCGAACGGCTCGGTGCTGATTTGGAAACATCCCTCTCCCTCTTGAACAGTAATCTGAAAAAAACCGATCAGCTGTTTGCCAATCTCAACAGCCAAACCACTCCGCAGTTAGGGGAGGCGCTGCAGGATTTACGAACAACAATGGATGCTGTTCGAATTTCCCTCGGCCCGGAATCGGACCTGAATCACGACGCGCGCGTTGCGCTGTCCGAAATATCGGAAGCCTCGCGCTCAATCAGACTGCTGATGAACTATCTCTCTGTTCACCCCGAAGCCCTCCTGCGTGGAAAGGATCAGTCGGAATGATGAAACGAGATGCCGTTGCTGGTTTTTTTGCCCTGATCTCTGTCGTGATGCTCTTGTCCGGCTGCTTGAGCCGTTCACCGTCCCCCTCTTTGTATACTCTCGAAGCGATTCCCGATGTGTCAGCAGCGAAGAAAGATATCGTTGCCAATCTGTCGCTCGGGATACGTCAACTGACTCTCCCGGCGATTATACAGCGGCCGCAGATTGTTCTGATTGAAGAGGAGAGGGTTCTCCCTCTCGAACAGCATCGCTGGAGTGCACCGCTCGAGACCAGCATGACGCAGGTTTTGACGGAAGATTTACGGAGCGTGCTGAAGACTTCATCCGTTCTCGGCTACCCCTGGCCACCGGTCTTCAAGCCGGACTATACCCTGTCGATCTCCGTCTCCAGATTCGATGGACTTCCCGGCGGGGAGGTTGTTTTGTCCGGTATCTATTTCCTCGAACGCACCGATGCCGCCAAAGCGTTGCTGACAGACCGCTTTCATATTGTTGAAAAGGTGAACGGATCAGACTATGCTGCGCTGGTCAGGGGGCATTCGGCCGCAGTCAGTCGCTTGGCGCAACAGATTGCCGAGCTGGTGACTAAGGATTGAGCAGCGTCGCTTTTTCTTTTCTCTAGCTATTCAACCACAATGAAACGCCGTAAGGAGTGCGAGATGGATGATCGTAAAACCACCCTGCAGGATTTAAAGGACCGCATGGCCATTTTTGTGCGGGAGCGCGACTGGGAGCAGTTTCACACGCCGAAGAATCTCGCCATGTCGATCGCCATCGAGGCGGCAGAGTTGATGGAACATTTCCAGTGGTTGTCGGTAGACGATTCAAAAGATCTCGATCCCGATCATCTGGTCAACATCGGTGAAGAGTTGGCTGATATCATTATCTACTCGCTATCGCTCTCCAACAGTCTCGGGCTCGATCTGTCGCAGACAGTGATCGCCAAGATGGAGAAAAACAGTCGAAAATATCCGTCTGAGAAGGTCAAGGGGAAGTCTCACAAATACACCTACTATCAGGATAATGATGACAGTAAACGTTAGAAAACCGGGAAAACCGGCAAAGAAATATAGTCAGGCGGCCCGTCTGCATGATGTGATCCGGATTCTGGAGGCCCGTTACGGGGCGACGGTTGATGAGATCGCTGAAGAGGCAAATGTGACACGGCGCACCGTCTATCGCGATCTCGATGCGATCCGCGATGCCGGATACCCTCTGGTCTCGGATCGGGAGTCGGACGGTCGTACCCAGTATCGGTTTATGACCGGGTTCAAGAAACTTCCGCCGATCACTTTTTCTCTGGAAGAGTTGATGACCCTCTATCTCTGTCGGGGGCAACTCTCTTTTCTCCAAGGGACACCGTTTCAGGATGACCTCGAAGCGATCTTTGGTCGCTTGCGTTCCAGTCTCCCGCCGCGCAGTGTGGCCCATCTGGAACGGATCGCTTCGGCGGCGGCACCAAGGTTTCAGGGGGTGCGCGACTATCAGGGGAAAAAACAGCTGCTCACCGATCTGCGCAAGGGGTTGCTCTACCAGTATCGCTGTCGTCTGACCTACACCCCGCCACATCGCGAGGCGACCGATTATGAGTTTGATCCCTATACCCTCCTTTTTTTTAATAACTCCCTTTACTTAGGTGGTTACGCCCATAATCGCAAGGCGTTGCGACTTTTTCTGGTCGATCGGGTGGATCGGGTCGTGTTGCTCGATGACCGGTTCGAAGTGCCGGAAGAATATCGTGCTGATGATCTGACCGGGAGCGCTTTTGGTCTGATTGAAGGGGAGACGTTTGAGCTCAAGGTCCGTTTCGGTCTCGATGTGGCACACTTCGTCCGCGAACGCCACTGGCATCCGAGCCAGTCGATCGAAGAGCAGGAAGATGGTTCATTGATTCTGTCGATGCAGGCGAGTGGCGAAAAGGAGATTCTCTCCTGGCTCTACTCCTATCTGCCGCATGTACAAGTTCTCGAACCGATAGAATTGAAGCAGGTTTTTACCGATGGTCTGCGTGCGGCGCTTTTGACTGATTCTGCTTAAACCCCTTTCTTTCAACATTACTCTCTGCCCACTCTTTGTTGTGTGACATATTCTGTCTCGCTTGTCGGTATGATAGAATCATAACCGACAAGGAGGTAACTATGATATGGCTCGATGCAATTGATTCACAGGGGAATGCCCTTTATTTTTCCATCCATCATGTGGAACGACAACGCTATGGCCGACGTTGGCAACACTCTGTAAACGGTGTCTGCGGAAATGGTCTGGTCGAAACGGATGTTTTGGTGCAGCCCGACGCGGGTGGATTTGTCACTTTTGCCGACCTTTCGATCGGCGGCGGGGGTGATATATCGCTTTTGGCAGAAGTTAACCGCAGTGAGCTCGAATCCGAACTCCTCTTGGTAGCTGAATCGCACTGTAATCGCTGTTATGCGCCGAAACCGGCCAGCCGCCTATTTCAAGCACACTATGAGTGTCAGCCGGGGCGGGTCATCGAGACCGGACCGATCTGGCAACAGGTCGGCTGAAACGACCAGGCTCTTCGTCTTTTGTCTGATTCTGCTATTCGTCTTCACCACGGTTGGCAATCTGGTGCTCCACCTCCATTTTTCATGATCAGCCCGTTGCTTTTTACGCATCAGTAGGGTAAAAATAGACTCATTTTTTACCCAGAGGAAAAACATTGATGCGCAATATCATTCTCGCTTCAACCAGCCCTTATCGGCGCGAATTACTCAAGCAGCTCAATCTTCCTTTTGAAGCGGCCACGCCACTTTTTACGGAAACGGTCGATCAGCGAGTCGCTCCGGCGCTCTTGGTCAAGCACCTCTCTTACGGCAAAGCTGAGAGCCTGCGGCGCAATTATCCGGAAGCGCTTATCATCGGTTCCGATCAACTGTTTGTTGATCTGCGTGGGCGGATCCTCGGGAAGCCGGGAAGTCGGTCGGCCGCGATCAAGCAGTTGCAGGCGATGTCTGGCTTAAGCCATACCTTTTATACCGGTGTTACCGTTTACGATGCAAAAACGCGTGAATCGATCTCTGATTTTTCGACTTATACTGTGACACTTCGCGCCTTGACCGATGAGCAGATCATCTCTTATCTCGATCGCGATCGCCCCTTCAGATGTGCCGGTTCATTCAAGATTGAAGGGCTCGGCATCGCCCTGATGGAGAAGATGGAAGGGGAGGATTACACCAGTCTGATCGGACTTCCGCTCATAAAATTGACGTCGCTTCTGAGTCAGTTTGGCGTCGATGTTCTCTAAGCCCTTTTCTTGACCCGATCCGAAGCAGAATGTTATAGTTTTTCGCCTTGTGGCTGTGTCTGCAGCAAGGTTATCTTTACTTAAAATCCTGGCTCTTCGACCTTTTTTGGGATAACGGCTTTTCATGAAACACGCTGATTTCGTTCACCTCCATCTGCACAGCCAATACAGTCTTCTGGATGGCGCGATCAAGATTCCCGATCTGGTCAAACGCGCTCATGATCTGCATATGCCTGCTGTCGCTATTACCGACCATGGCAATATGTTTGGTGCGGTGGAGTTTTACCAGGAGGCGACCAGCCACGGGGTCAAACCGATTATCGGCTGCGAGGTTTATGTTGCGCCCGGTGCGCGGCAGGATCGAACTGGGGCACGTGGATCAGGTGAGGCCTCGAATCACCTCCTCTTGCTGGCGAAGAACCAGACTGGATACCGCAATCTCTGCCGGATGGTCTCACAAGCGTATCAGGACGGCTTCTACTATAAGCCGCGGATCGATTGGGCTCTCCTGAAGGAATTTAATGAGGGGATCATTGCTATGAGCGCCTGCCTCGGTGGCGAGGTGCCGCAGTTGATCCTCAAGGGGAAAGTCGACGATGCGAAGCGTAGGGCCGAGGAAATCTCGCAGATTTTTGATAACGAACGCTTCTATCTCGAACTGCAGGAAAACTTCATCCCGGAACAGAAGATCGCCAATGATGCGCTGATCGATATCGCCCGGCAGACCGGTCTCCCTCTGGTCGCGACCAACGATTGCCACTATCTGACCCGTGAAAATGCCTATGCCCACGAGGTCTTACTCTGCATCCAGACCGGCAAGACCATGGACGATGAAAAGCGGATGCGTTTTCACAACGATGAATTCTACATGAAGACTCCGGCCGAAATGGCCGCACTCTTCTCCCATGTTCCCGAAGCTCTGCAGAGTACAATCGATATCGCCTCTCGATGTAACATCGAATTCGATTTCAACACTTATCATTTCCCCGCTTATGAAAAACCGGAAAATAAAACCCTCGACGATGTTCTGTCTGAAGATACCCGAGCCGGACTTAAAGAGCGCTTCGAGGAGATTCGCCTACTTCACCCCGAGTTTTCGGTCGAAGATGAAAAAGAATATTGGGATCGGCTCGAAGTCGAACTCGACTGCATCATCCAGATGCAGTTTCCCGGTTATTTTCTGATCGTTTCCGATTTTATCATCTGGGCCAAGGATAACGATATCCCGGTCGGACCTGGTCGTGGTAGTGCCGCCGGTAGTCTGGTCGCGTTTGCTCTGCGTATCACCGATATCGACCCTCTCCCATACAATCTGCTGTTTGAGCGATTCCTCAATCCTGAACGGATTTCGATGCCGGATATTGACGTCGACTTCTGTATCTATGGTCGTGAGGCGGTCATCAACTATGTGCGTGAAAAGTATGGGCAACCGAATGTTGCGCAGATCATCACTTTTGGCACCATGCAGGCAAAGGGGGTGATCCGGGATGTCGGTCGGGCGCTGAATATCCCGTATGGTGAAGTTGATAAGCTCGCCAAGCTGGTCCCGAATGCTCTCGGGACCACGTTAAAGTCGGCGCTAGAGCAAGAACCACAGCTGCGTGAGATCGCCAAAAAAGACCCGAAGCAAAAAGGGCTGCTCGATATTGCTCAGGCTTTGGAAGGGTTGACCCGGCACGCGTCGACCCATGCGGCAGGTGTCGTTGTCACACCGACGCCGTTGACCGAGTTTCTGCCGCTCTATGTTGACCAGAAGACCGGGGGGCAGGTCACGCAATTTGCCATGAGCTACGTCGAGAAGATCGGTCTGGTCAAGTTCGATTTCCTCGGCCTGAAGACCCTGACCGTTATCAATAACTGTGTCCGTCTGATTCATCGTAAAGAGCCCGATTTTGATCTCCGGACGATGAGGGACGATGACGCCAAGACCTACGAACTTTTGGCTCGAGGTGAGACGACCGGTGTCTTCCAGCTTGAGTCGAGCGGCATGAAGGAGCTGCTGGTTAAGCTGAAGCCGAACTGCTTCGAGGATATCATCGCAGTCTGTGCCCTCTATCGTCCCGGCCCTTTGGGGTCTGGAATGGTCGATGATTTTATCCAGCGTAAGCATGGCAAGCGCAAAATCACCTACGATTTTCCGCAACTTGAGCCGCTGCTCAAGGATACCTACGGTGTCATCGTCTACCAGGAGCAGGTCATGCAGATCGCTCAGGTGCTGGCCAATTATTCTCTCGGTGGTGCCGACCTTTTGCGTCGGGCAATGGGGAAGAAAAAAGCATCGGAGATGGCCAAGCAGAAAGACCTTTTCCTCGCTGGAGCGAAGGAGAATAAACTCGACCTGAAAAAAGCAACATCCGTCTTCGAACTGATGGAGATGTTTGCCGAGTATGGGTTTAATAAATCGCATTCGGCAGCTTATGCCCTGATTGCGCTGCAGACCGCCTATCTTAAAACGCACTATCCGGTTGAATTCATGGCGGCGCTTTTGACCGAAGATATGGAGAACACGGACAAGGTCATCAAGAATATCAGTGAAGTTCGGTCGATGGGGATTCAGGTGTTGCCGCCGGATGTCAATGATTCTGATCGATCTTTCGGCGCGCATGATAATGAGATACGCTTCGGCCTCGGTGCGATCAAGGGGGTCGGTTCGGCAGCGCTCGAATCGATTGTTGAAGTGCGCAAAGATGGTCCTTTTTTGAGCAATATCGATTTTTGTGAACGGGTCGATCTGCGTAAGGTCAATCGACGGGTGATTGAAGCGCTGATCAAGTGTGGTGCGTTCGATTCATTAGGTGGCAAGCGGTCGCAATATTTTGCTGTTCTCGATGAAGCGCTGGAGGTCGGGCAGCGTCAACAGCGTGAGAAGGATTCTGGTCAGGAATCACTGTTTGGTACCGAAGAGATCATCTCTTCACAGGGGAACGGCTACGGGCATCTTCCCGATATCGAGGAGTGGAACGAAAAACTTCTGCTCGGATTTGAAAAAGAGGCGCTCGGATTCTTTATTACCGGTCACCCCCTGACCAGGCATACTGAGATCATCAAACGTTTTACCACCTGTGATACCGCCGGACTGTCCGAACGAAGCGATAAAGAGAAGGTTCGTGTCTGTGGTCTGGTTGCAGCTTCGCGGCAGATGATGACCAAAAAAGGGGATCGGATGGCGATTGTGACTCTGGAGGATCTTTCCGGAGTGGTTGAAGTTGTTGTTTTTCCAGAACTTTACGCATCTTCGGGTGATTTGCTCTCCGGTGATGAACCGATTTTGATCAGCGGTGGATTGGAAGTCGGCGAAGAGAGTTGTAAAATTATTGCTTCGGAGATGATGCTCCTCAGCGAGGTAAAAGAGGCGCAGACCAGCCGGGTTCATTTTCGTCTTTCGACGCCTGGCCTCGACATCAGTCAGTTCAGATCGTTGCGTAGCCTCCTTCTTCGGCATCGAGGCAATTGCGATGTGATGCTGCATATCGAGATTCCAAACCGGAGTGAGACGACGATTAAGCTCCCGGAAAACCTCAAGGTTGCAGCAAGTGATCAAATAATGGATGATAGTCAAAGACTTTTCGGCTACAATGTCATCACTTTTGAATAAAGGGTCGGGTTGGCATGTTTTGATGCCGACTGTTCCTGTAGCATGCAGGTCAGGTTGCTCTCTATTTCGGTCCTGATTTTGTGGACCGATTGAGCAAAAAGGTGGCGTAGTCAGGCTACGCTGAGTTTTTTCGATTGAGGTGCCGTTGAAGAAAACCTGATAATGATAGATACACGATTCAAAGTTGTTCATGACCCGGTCCTTCATCATGTAGAAGCCAGGAGTTTTATCGATGCAATTTTATCTTGATTTTGAAAAGCCGCTTGTTGAGCTCAATGCAAAGATTCGTGATCTGCGTGAATATTCGACTGATAATGTCGATTTCTCCGGGGATATCGAAAAACTTGAGAAAAAAGCCGCAAAACTGCGGGCCGATATTTTTTCCAACTTGAACCGTTGGCAACGGACCCAATTGGCCCGGCATCAGAACCGTCCCTATACTCTCGACTATATTGAAAATATTTTTACCGATTGGTTCGAGGTGCATGGTGATCGCAACTTTCGTGATGATCCGGCTCTGGTCTGTGGCTTTGCCCGTTTTGATGGGAAGCCGTGTGCGGTGATCGGTCACCAAAAAGGGCGCGATACCAAATCCAAGGTTCATCGCAACTTCGGGATGCCGAATCCGGAAGGGTACCGTAAGGCGTTACGCGTGATGCAGATGGCTGAACAGTTTGGCCTGCCGGTTTTTACTTTCGTCGATACCCCCGGGGCCTTTCCCGGAATCGGTGCCGAGGAGCGTGGTCAGGCTGAAGCGATTGCCCGTAATCTGCGTGAGATGGCAGCACTTAAGGTTCCAATTATTGTGACGATCACCGGCGAAGGGGGTTCCGGTGGAGCGTTGGCGATAGCGGTCGGTAACAAAGTGCTGATGATGGAGTATTCGGTCTATGCGGTTATCTCACCCGAGGGGTGCGCAGCTATACTCTGGAATGATGGGAGCAAGGGGCCTGAAGCAGCCGAAGCGCTGAAACTGACCGCAGCTGATGTCAATGAACTCGGATGTGTTGTCGACGATGTTATCCCTGAACCGGTGGGTGGCGCACATAACGATCCGATTCTGGCGGCGGCGAATCTAAAAAAATGTCTCAAGAAACAGCTGGATGAGCTGAATAAGCTGTCGGGCGAAGAGTTGGTTGAACAGCGCTATCAGAAGTTTCGAGCTATGACCCGGATTGAAGAGTAGGACGTCCGCTGCTCATGTCGGACCGCGGGAAATACATGGTCGTCGGTGTGGGGCAGTGCGCTTATGATATCGTCGGTGCTCTCGACGTTTACCCGCAGGTCGACCAAAAAATTGAATTATCAGAAGTAACTTTACAGGGCGGAGGGCCAGTGGCCACCGCCCTTGTTACGTTGTCCCGCCTTGGTATTGAGACTGCAATCTGCAGCCGCATTGGCGGTGATCTGTTTGGTGAGCGTATCCGTGCCGGGTTGATTTCTGAAAAAGTTGATTGCTCCGCTCTGTCTACTGATACAAACGGGACGAGTCAGCTTGCCTTTATCGCCGTAGATGCTTTTGGTAAGCGGACCATCTTCTGGCATCGTGGCACCGCCAAACCGCTCGCTGCGCAGGAGATTGATGCCGAACTTATCAGCGGGGCTGATATCTTGCATCTGGATGGGTTGCACTTTGCGGAAGCTTATTCTGCCGCCGAAATAGCGCGAAAGTACAATGTTGTCACGGTCCTCGATGGTGGCTCTCTGCGCGAGCGAACGTTGGAACTGCTGCCACTCATCGACCATCTGGTGGTGAGTGAAAATTTTGCCAGGCAGTTCTGTGGTGATGTTGAGCTTGAGTTTGAGAAAGTGCTTGATCGTCTGCTCGACTACGGTGGTGTCGCTGCCACAGTGACCTGCGGCGAGAAGGGGAGTTGGACTAAATCGAACGGTGAGGGTCTGCTCCATCAGCCAGCGTTTACAGTTAATGTGGTCGATACGACCGGCTGTGGTGATGTGTTTCATGGCGGTTATATTTATGGCCTGTTGCAAGGGATGTCGATTCGGGAGACTGTGAGATTCGCTGCAGCTTCAGCAGCATTGAAAGCTCAGTCTATAGGTGGACGTATAGGGATACCTGCTCTTTCTGATATTAATATTTTTATGGGTGAAAATATGTTTAAATGATTATAGTTATGTATTAAAATGTAATATTTATTTTATTGTAATATTCTATGAATAATATCATTATTTATTTAATGGTATTAATGATTTTTTTATGTTTAAGAAATAATATTAAGTTATTATAAATTTAAAAATATTATTTTATGATTATTGAAAGGTGAAAATGTATATGGAATATATAAAAATAATCAAGTTAAGTATAATTATGTCATTGTTATGTGTAGTTATGGCTTGTGCGCCAGCCTATGATGTCCGGGTTGTCGATACACCACAGTCGCCGCAACTCAAAGGGCACCAGAAACCTTATATCGTCAATGGTCAGCGTTACGAGCCGTTGCGGGATCACAACGGTTTTGTCCAGGAAGGGAGGGCAAGCTGGTATGGAAAGAAGTTTCATGGCCGTAAAACCAGCAACGGTGAAATTTACAACATGTACGCTATGACCGCTGCTCACAAAACCTTACCGCTCGGGGTGTTTGTTAAGGTGACCAATCAGGAGTCCGGTCAAAAGGCGGTCGTGCGGGTGAATGATCGCGGCCCGTTTGTCGCTGGCCGGATCATCGATCTCTCTTTTGCTGCTGCCGAAAAAGTTGGAGTCGTTGACCTCGGTACGGCCCCGGTCATTGTTGAAGCTCTCGGTTACCGGGCTGACGACAAAGGTTTTGCCAGGTCGCTCGTCTATACCCAGCCGAAAAACTACGACATCGGCACCTTTGCCGTACAGGTTGGTGCTTTTACCGTGCAGCCAAATGCTGATCGACTCGCTGCCGCTATGCGGTCTCAATACGGCTTTGCTATGGTGAATGAGGGGTGGGTTGATGGGGTCCGATACTACCGGGTCTGGGTTGGGCAGTTTCCGTCACTTGAGAAAGCGGAGAGTATTAAGCTGAATTTTAAGGGTGGGTTTGTGGTGGCGATTGAGAAGTAGACCAGAATGAAAGACCATCTGGCTGAAATTAGCTCCCTCGTCGCGCCTTTCGATTGGTCTGTCGTCAATATTAATTCTTTCTGGTTGTCTACTTCGCTCCACCAAAGAGCTATTAGACAAGGGCATCGTCAATCTCACGCCCGTTCGCGTTGCTCACTCAAGACGCAAAGAAAAACTTAGATTATAGGGTCAACCTTGGCGACTGGCTTCGCCAGGAGGCGCCTGCTTTTCGGTGCGTGAGACAAGATTTTGATTTTGTCCTTAAGTTAATCTACTGTCACCAAGACGAAACTATTTGTAATTCTGTAATCAGAGCTCAGGTTGAGTCAAATGGATAACCAGATAATTCTTAAAGGAAATTTAGAACCGTTGAATTTTTATGGTTATTCCAGTATCTTTTTTTATCCTTTTGTTTTAATGTTTTAAACATATATTAATCAATATATTTGTCTATGGTTTGCAGAGATGGTGTCGATCGGGCGTGTAGACCTGCTGACCAGGGAGAACACATTGCAACTCCGTTTTAGTCTTAAAACCAAAGTAAGCATGGTCGTGTTCCTTTTGGTGACCGTTCTGCTGAGCCTCGGTGGTTCCTTCTTTTTTTATTATTTTGAGAGGAACATCAAACAGGAGATCTCGGAGCAGCAGTTCAATCTTGTTTCGAAGCTCGCCGAGTGGGTCGATACAAATATCAGATTTGCCCAGGATATCATCGTTCGCGCTGCCGCCAGAGTACCGGCCGATACCATCGATGATCCTGATCAGGCACAAATATTTTTGGACAGTCATCTCGGCACCGTCTCCACCCTTTTTGATAACGGCGTCTTCCTTTTTTCGGCTGAGGGGAGAATGGTCGCCGAGACTCCATTTATACCCGGCCGCCGTGGTAAAGATTATTCTTTCAGAGAGTATTTTCAACGAACCGTTGCAACGGACCAGCCTTATATCTCCATCCCCTACTTTTCCAGCCAGACGCATGGCAACCTCGCCGTCAATTTTACCGCTCCGGTACACAATTCTGCAGGAGAGTTGATCGGTGTGCTCGCCGGGAGTCTCGATCTGACCCAGGACAATATGCTGGGGCGGATTGCCAAAACCAAAATTGGCAAAACCGGCTATCTCTATCTCTACTCCACCGACCGTTTGATGATCATGCACCCGAAAACAGAACGTATCCTTAAAAAGGATGTCCCGCTCGGTGCGAATATTTTCTTTGATAAGGCGATTAACGGGTTTGAAGGGAGTGGTGAAACCGTCAATAGCAGAGGATTGCACGCCCTTGCCACGTTTAAAAGACTGGAGAGTCTCGATTGGATATTGGCGGCCAACTACCCCTCGGCCGAGGCTTTTTCCTCGATACACAAGGTGCAACGCTATTTTTGGGTCGGTATGGTCTTTTTTCTTTTGGTTACGGTGTTAGTGACCTGGTTTGCCATGCGGTGGCTGATTGCGCCGTTGCAATATTTTATTTCGCATATTGAAGATGCGGTCGTTAGCAAGGATACGCAAAAATTACTTCAGCTCGAGACCACCGACGAGATTTCATCATTAGCCGATGCCTTCGCTCGTCTGATGCATGATGTTGAAGAACAGAAACAGAGGGTTCAGCAGCAACTGCTGTTTCAGAAAACCTTGGTCGATACCATCCCGAACCCAATCTATTATAAAGACATTGAAGGGAAGTATCTTGGCTGTAATAAAGCGTTTGAACAGCTTTATGGCCTCGATTCTGCGGAAATAATCGGTTCGACTATTGACGAAATAGCGTCGCCGGAAATGGCAAAAATCCTGGGGGAGTCGGATGAAGAGCTTTTTCGGCAAAAAGACAATTCTTTCCAGATTTTTGAATATGCACTGACTTACGCCGATGGCTCCCACCACGATGCTCTGTTTTACAAGGCAATCTACAAGGATGCCGCCGGAGACCCCGCCGGTCTGGTCGGGATCATTGTCGATATATCCCAGCGCAAGGAGATCGAGATCGCTCTGGCAGAACAGCATAGATTCGCAACGAATCTGTTGCAAAACTCTGCCGTCCCCTGTTTTGTGCTTGACGTTAATCATAAGGTTATTGCCTGGACCAGTGCCTGTGAGGAGTTGACCGGGCTTGCCGGTAAAGATCTCCTCGGTACAGATGAACAATGGAGGGCATTTTATTCCGAGAAGCGCCCCTGCCTCGCCGATCTGGTTCTTGACAAGGATCTGGAGGGGACTCTCGACCTCTATGAGAGTTTTTCGAACTCGCAACTGATCGCCGAAGGGGTGCAGGCTGAGGGGTGGTTTCCAAATATTAGTGGCAAGACCCGCTATTTAAGGTTTGATGCCGCTCCGATTTATGACACTGCCGGGGCGTTGATCGCTTCAATCGAAACCCTGCATGATCTTACCAGTCAGAAACAGACTGAACAGTCACTGCGCGAGAGTGAACAGAGTCTTCTTTCACTGATTGAACGATCTCCTGACGCGATTCTTGTGCATCGTGCCGGGAAGGTTATCCTGGCAAACCCTTCTGCCGCTAAACTTTTCATAGCTGCTTCTGTAGAAAAATTAGTCGACATCCAGCTTCTGGATCTCGTCCATCCAGATTATCGGGAGCTGGTGCACGAGAGGGTGACGTATGTTGAAGCGCACCATGTGGAGAAGCCATATATAGAGGAGAAACTTCTGCGGTTGGATGGTTCGACGGTTGATGTCGAAGCGAGCTCGACTCCGGTATTTTATGGAGAAACATGGGCCGTTCAGACCATCCTGCGCGACATCACGGAACGCAAGGAGATGCAGGAACGGGTCTGGCGTCAGGCCAACTATGATACCCTGACCTGGGTGCCGAATCGGTTTATGTTCCTCGATCGGTTGCAGCAGTCTCTGGAAGGGGCCGATAGAGAACAGGACCGGGTTGCACTCTTGTTTATTGATCTCGATCATTTTAAGGCGGTGAATGACACTCTCGGTCACGAAGCGGGGGACGTTTTGTTGCGCGAAGTCGCAAAACGCCTGACGAAAAGCATCCGCAAAACGGATACTCTCTCCCGGATTGGGGGGGACGAGTTTACGGTTATTCTGACTCATGTGGTGACTCCTGTGACCGTGAAGATTGTCGTCGAGCGCATTTTGAAGAGTCTTTTCAAGAAGTTCAATCTCCCGGGTGGGGAGGGGCAGATTTCGGGCTCGATCGGTATCGCCTTTTATCCTGAAGATGGGAAAGATATTACTGCGCTGCTGAAGAAAGCTGACGCAGCGATGTATCAGGCGAAGGAGAGGGGGCGCAATACGTTCCACTTTTCGACCTCTCCTGAATCCCTTGAACCCGGGAAGCGCCCTCTTGACTGACGAATGATTGACAACCAGACGATCGTTCGCTTTGTCCGGTTGTACGGATCTATTCCAACGATAATCGTAACGAAGGAGAAAAATGTTGTGCCAGATGAATCAAAAATAGCTTTGAACTGTCCGTGCTGTGGGGAACCGATTTACGAGACATTGAATTGGTTTAAGCAGTCTGCCTCTATTTGTCCTGCTTGCGACAAAGGTTTGACCGCCGACCAGTTCACCGCGGTGATCGACGACCTTGAGCAGGCTATCGATACGAGCATTGAAGAGAGGATCTGTGAGCCGCCGCATACGAGCTGTTGCGGCAAGAACTCTTCCTGCTGTAAGAATCATTAAACGAATATACCTTGCTCGTCGGGCTCTTTCTCTGTTGCCAATACATAAGATTTTGATATAGAGTGCGCAACTTTACAGCGCATGACCCTCTTCTTTGTAGAGGAGTCGGCACTTTAACAAGATATAAAGGAATTCAGTTGTGGCGAAGAAAAAGATGGTTGTTCTGGGTGAAGCTCTTGCCAAACAAGGTTATTGTCGAATCAGTATGCGTAAAAATCTTGTCGCCAGGATCGACGTAGAAAACTGGGTTGAAGTGCTGGCCGAGCACTTCGATAAGAGTCTGCATGAAATGTTTACGGAAATTTTGGGAAATCCTGGGTTCTATGAAGATCAGTTTCGCCGGGAGTGGAGCAAAGACCGTCTCGAAGTCAGCCTGACCACCGCCCGCACGGTCCCTTCGAGTTTTCAGTGCCCGGTTGGCTACGAGGAGAAAACGGCCGAATAAGGAGAGGGGGGTCTGTTCACGTTTAATTTCTCCTGTTCTAAATGCTAGAGAGCAATTTTTTGCAGTAAAACGGTGCTGAACTCCTCCATGAACCGATTCTTCAGAACCGTGCATCCCCCCTTTTCGTATTTTTTCCTGACATCGAAGTTGTATTCCCAGAGCATCCCCGAGAGCAGCAGCATCCCCCCCGGTCGAACTTTTTTCACCAGATCCGCACAGACGTCGAGCAGAATGTCGCCGTAGATATTGGCCAGGATCAGATCGAATTGTGTTTCATTTATTGCATCGAGGGTGCCGCATCGGTGCTCAATATTGTTATCGATGGCATTCAGTCGGCAGTTGTATTGCGCACTGGTAACCGCCTTTGGCTCGATATCGACGCAGAGGGCTTTGCCTGCTCCGAGTTTCTGTGCGGCGATGGAGAGGATGGCGGTACCGCTGCCGAGATCGAGGATGGTCTGACCGGTCAGATCCGGCAGCTCTTCGAGCATCTCTATGCAGCTGGCGGTAGTTTCATGTTCGCCGGAACCGAAGGCACCTCGGGCCATGATGATGTCGATCCGCTCGCTTGTGTCGGGGTCGGTATCGGGAGCAATCAGCCGAAACCGTTGGCCGATATTGAACGGAGCGTACCGGGAATATTGTCTGTTTGTTTCCATCTCAAGATATCGCTTTGTTAAAGTGTTGAGTTCATAACTATGGAGGGCTGATCAGAGTCCGTAGTAGCGGAGCAGGAAGAGGGCGATGGTGTAGGTGATCGCCGAGACGAGGGTGGAGAGCATGACGATTGAGCCGGCCAGCTCGGCGTCCCCTTTGAGCTCCTGCGCCATGATGTAGTTTGCCGTGGCCGCAGGGGTGGCGGCGATCAGGATGCCGATACCGAGATCGACCCCTTCGACCCCTAAGAGCAGGAGCAGCCCAAGGGCAACCAGCGGGAGAAGGACTAGCTTGCAGAAGGTCGCCGTTGCAGCTTGAAACAGGTCCCCTTGCAGCTTTTTCAGGGAGAAACCGCCGCCGATTGCGAGCAGAGCGAGCGGCAGGGTCATGCCGGTAGCGATGTGCAGGCTGCGATCCATAACCGTCGGCATCGGCAGGGCAAAGAAACTCCAGCCGATTCCGGCAAAGGAGGCGAGGATCAACGGGTTGTAGAACAGCTGTCGAGCCCAGAATTTTCCATCCTGATGTTCACTACTCCCCCGATGCGGCAGCAGCAGGGCAATGATGGCAAACAGATTCAGAAATGGGACCAGAAACCCCATCAGGATCCCGGCGCGGGTCAGGCCGGTCTCACCATAGGCATTCAGAGCGATGGCGAGGCCGATGTAGGCGATGTTACCGCGAAAGGCCCCCTGGCTGAAGACACCGCGAACTTCTGGAGTATAACCGCGCACTCTGGCGAACAGATAGCTGAAAAAGAAAATTATGGCGACTGCGCCGACCGTAGCGATGACCAGGTCAACATTGAAGTTGGCGCCGAAATCGGCGGTACCGATCTTGTAGAATAGTAACAGGGGGAGACAAACATAGTAGACGAGCCGGTTGGTCTGGCGCAGAAAGGTCTGATCGATCAGCTGAAGCCTGCGTAACAGGGCACCTAAGGCGATGACAATAAAGACCGGCAACACAATATTGAGGATGTCGATAAACATAGTATTCACTCCGTCAGAGGGGGGAGAATACCGCAGGCCTTCCGTCTCTGTCCATAGCTTATGTCGGTATTGTTGCTCCTTAAGAGGTGGTAGTCTATTCCAATCCGAAGATGAGTCTGAAGGGTGGGTCTGAATCAGACGGCGAGTAAACGTTCATCGATAGATTCAAAGAGTTGACATCTAGCCTCTTGCAGTCGCTCTGCTGTTTCATTATCG